>JAAUXT010134371.1_pt1 | contig 15536 bp, 15 predicted proteins | sample 7278171 | NCBI WGS metagenome assembly JAAUXT01 (sample SAMN14350112, study PRJNA611818) | marine sediment metagenome | isolation source: surface marine sediment (1.8m) | place: French Polynesia: Moorea | collected 2018-08 | reverse complement strand
TGTGACACCATAGAGGAAGGTAGCCTAAACCACTGAGCTCCAACTCATACTCTACAATAAACTATACTACAACATCACTACTGGGGCTTCACTCATATATACAACAATTTCGAGAAAGCAACAAAATTTGGTTGCTTTACCTGGGGTGGGGGCAGTGAAGCAACCAACTTGTTGCTTTCTTGAAACGAATACAACTCAGTTGCTTGACCCCTCACCCCCCCCCCCACCCCACCCCCTTGAAAAATAAAGCAACCAACTTGAGTTGCTTTCGCACACAAAAATACCGTACGCGGCGAAACCAACATCCTCGCGCTTCGCGGCTGGTTACCTTGACACTGAAATATTTTCGGCTTGTTTTCAGGTGATATTTGGACCAATGTTTTCTGGTAAAACGTAAGTAAATCATACTTCGCGTTGAAACATTCGTGTCCTTTCGCAACCAATTATTGACTCTGGACCTGCAAGTGGAAGGGACACAATCACTGTAAATCTGGCACCTTGTTTCTCGTTTACCTGTTTTGTTCATTTGCAGGACAGAATTAATCCGGAGAATGAAACGTTACCAGTTGGCAAATTACGAGTGCGTCATCATCAAGTACGCGCATGACAACCGCTACGACGACAACGGCGTTGCAACACACGACAAGTGAGTCGCCACTTCCGTGTGCACTTTGAAAACCTCAAAATATTTCCAACGCTTCGTGCGCATTGACGTTTCATTTCTTTATCCAGGCAGACTTTGGCTGCCAAAGCAGCACTGCAGTTGTTGCCCCTGCTTCGAGATATGGAGGACTTTGATGTTATTGGTGTGGACGAAGGCCAGTTCGTAAGTGCTCAACCAGCTTCTCTTTCCTTGTATCGAGGTGATTTGATTGGAAAATTCACGTGCCTCAGTTTACTCCGACGCAGCAAACGGAATTTACACACCGCTGTTTGTTGTTGTAGTTTCCCGACGTTGTTGACTTCAGCGAAAAAATGGCAGAAATGGGAAGAACCGTTATTGTTGCAGCCTTGGATGCGACGTACCAAAGACAGGTGAAACTCGCTTGAGATTTGTGATTTTTTTCATCCTGAAATAACGGTCCAGCTGTGCACACGATGTGCCGATAGCTTGTTGACCAAAACGTTTCCTTTGCAGGGATTTGGCAGCATCTTGAATCTCGTACCTCTTGCTGAGAGTGTTATCAAGTTGAATGCTGTTTGCATGATGTGCTTTGGAGAAGCTTCGTTCACAAAAAGGAAAGGCCACGAAAAAGAGGTATCTGCTTCTTGTCAATTTAAACTCTAAACTCTCGGGCTCCAACGCGTGCTCTGGGAGTTCACAATTGTTAATCGTTTAATCGTTTGTGAATGGAGCAAGTCACAATGCCAGAACAAAGAAGGAGTTGCACAGAACACCACGGCCTGATATCCCAGTTTCGAAGTTCGGGTGTCTGCACAACCCCGATTTGGGACAAGTTCCAATGGTTGCGCAAAACACTCGTAAATTGGTCTGCTTGAACAAGATTATTCAACTTTTCCCTTCGTATCGTTGTTCTGTCGCCTCCTTGCTCTGCACGCACCGATCTTTTTTCTTTCTCACAGCTGGAGGTCATAGGTGGGGCTGACAAATACCTGGCGGTGTGTCGGTCTTGCTACAAGAAATCACCCTTGAAAGTGAATCCGTCTCCAAGAGCAGAGAGGGCGCGGCAAAGTGCAAGCGACACAAACAAAGCCACGCGAAAGTTGTTCGGAACTGAAATTGATCAGAATGTCATGGAAGTGAACTCGTGATACGAAAGACACGAAAACAAGTTTCTAACCTCCCTCCTCCTTTTTTGTGTCCATTGACTTTTACAATGCTTTTGAAAGTTTTTTAACTGGTGCCATATTCAAATCATACAAATGTCTGATTCTGTGTTGATGTAAAGTTTTAACCTGATGGCACCGGCCGTTTTGGACAACAGTGTCCTCACACCGCCAACTTTTGTTTCTCGTTTCAACAACTTGTTAAACTTTCTTTACAAAAGGTGCTCGTCACTTGTTCCGCTCCAGCAGGGCCACTCAACTGATATATAAACCAGTCTCAGTGTGGTTTCAACTTCAAGCAGCTTTATGGTTGTCTTGTTTCGTCCAGGACAAACTCGAATTTGTTGACTGCTGCCTGCACATCCTCTGGGCTGATGTTCCAGTTCAACACCAGTCTCAGACGATTTGGGCCGAACGGAAGAGACCGCACTTGCACAGCTTTTCGCAACTGGCGCTCTTCTTCGATCGGGATCTGAAACACGCCACATTTTTGTGAGACAAAAATAATTCGCAAAGCTCAACAGTTATTGCGGTCAAGTGAGCATTTGTCAAATGCTTCACGTGAACACCATGGGAAAGCACAAAATCGCGAACAAAATTTCCGTGTCGAAGCGAAAATTTCCGTGTCGAAGCGAAGGCGCGTGGTATCCCTGAGGATTGCAAATCCAAGAAAAGTTGCAAGCATGCAGCACGCTGCAAGCAGTGACCACTCTTCAGACGGGCAAACTTTGTTGAATTTTCTGGTTTTGAAAGGAAAACGCCCCCACTCTTCCGCGCGGGTGTTGGACTTGCCGAATTATAGCGAACTCTCTCCCCCACCGGACGCAACGGTGATTGCACGAAGCGGTCTTGTGCCGACGGACGCGGGGTACAGTGACTGTGTTTACAAGGCGATTACCTGCACTAATCGTTCGCACAATTGTTTGGTGCTCAGTCCAGGTTTGGTGGTGGTCACAACAAGAGTGTTTGCGTGCACGTCCTTTGGATCGATGCTGATGACTCCGTCCCCATGTTCGTGCAGTGCTGAGGGAAGGCAACCACTGACGTCAACTCTTGACCAAACTCCACTGCAACGTGTTGAGGTAACTGTATGTCGAGGGAAAGCCTCACCTTGAGCAAGAATCTGTGCGTGTTGGTGGTCCTTGCGCATCGTCTCCTCCGCGTGGTCCAGCCCGTAAATGGCTGCTGCAGCCAGAAGGCCTGGCTGCCTCCAGCCACCGCCCAGCGCTTTTCGTAACCTCCGCGCGCTGGAAGAAGCCGTGGAGACTGACATTAAACATGACTCGTCACGTGCAACGTGACGTCTTTGTTTGACCTGGTCCGTCAGGTGGTAGTGAACAGATCTGATGCAGGTGGAAATGGACTTTCGGCGTTGTGCAACTACACTTGTTCTGATTCAAACGAAAAGAAGACTGGATCTGACTCAATTTCCCATGTGTGATGTGAAGACAATCTATAGTGTCGTCACTGCTGCAAGATGGGACTGACAAACTTCTGAAAATTCATTCACCTGGTGTCTGAAACTTCTCTCACGCTGTCCACCGATTCTCATTGCAAAAACTCATCAGTTCGAGCTGGAGGAAACAGACAAGTGATCACTCAACGCCCAGCACCAACAGGCATTATCTTATCAACTGGTACTTTTGGAAAAAGACACCTTGTCCCTGGAGCACTTGGCCAAGAAAAAATATCAAAGCTTAGTCTTGCAATTACTGAGAACTTGATTATTATTATTACAAGAAAACTTGCGCACTGTACAGCCGGCTCTCTTCCACAGAAGGCAGAAAGACTTGAACAAAGCTGTTACTAAGCGTCAGCAGTTCTTGATCCTTGTAAAGCCCGTTCTTGTGGAGAAGAAGATCAATATCTGGATAGAAATCTAGCACAGCACAACCTACCCTGCAATCAATTCGCTTGTCCCTGCGAGCACAGAACCAACAGGCGCACCTAATCCCTGCAACATACAAAACCATGGCAACTTTTTTACGTGTTCCGACAGAGCACCGTTCCACGTTGTCTGCAGCAGTGAAATCCTGGACCCACTGAACCAACGCAAATTTTGCCGAAACGCAGAAAGGCCTCAACCTATGCACCCATGAGTACCTTAGAGAAGCACATTGACACCGAGTCGACATGTTGAAGAACGTCGGAAGGCTTTACGTTGAGTGCAACCACGGCGTTCATAACTCGAGCCCCATCCATGTGCACCGGCAAATTGTGCTCACTGGCTTTGTCTTTCAACTGCAATAAAAAGGGGCTGTATGCATGGCTTCACATCGCTCTTGTCTCACTGGAACCTCACACTCAAAGAAGCAGCACAAGGTACCAAGAACCCACGTTCTTACCTGTTTCAGCCATTGCAGAGGCAAGACTTTCCCACCACATTCCTGTTGCGTATTTTCCACACAAATCAGGCCTGTTTCTGGGTAATGAGCATCACCTTTCATCCGCACACGTTCATCTATTTCTGTCACGGGAAACGTTCCATCCCGCAGGTTTGGGATGATGTGAGGGTGCAATCCTCCCAACTACAATGTGAAGCCGTTGACGCGTTGTTCTTTGCTTGTTCTCACAAACAAAACATCACAACAAATGCCGGACAACTCCATTGGACTCACACCAGATATGCCTCCTTGTTCATACAGAAATAGGTGCGACATGCTTCCCAGCAAAACTTCAGTGCCTCTCCTTGGGCAGTATGTGAGCACTGAAAAGCAGGAGGAATTGGGCATAAAGTTGTGGCAACACATCGGTTACAATCATTGCTGTGAAATTACACTACGAGGCCTGTTCCAAGGCATTTATCTTTGAAATTCATGGAATCCAAATGTCTGAATCACATAGGTATTGTGCAAGCTCACCTGCCAGAAGGTTCGCCATGGTTCCCGACGGCACAAACAATGCCGCTTCCATCCCAAACAACCTCGCAACTTTGTCTTGCAGTGCTGGAAAGTGATACACGCGAAGAGTGTCTCAACATACCAAACATGTCTGGTGTCTCCCGGTGCCCACAATTTTCAATGGAATTGTCTTCAAATTTGAATGCCCCACTTGCTGAAAGCCAGAGTATTTTTGTTCAGCAACTTGTCTTGTTTAGCGGCATAAATTTGCAAAAGAGGCAGTTCATTCAATGACTTTCACGCCAGCAGACGATTTTGGAAAAACCAAAACTTCGTGAAAACAATGATGGGTGTCAATTCACCATTTGTCACAGTACATTCCTCGAAGACATCATCACCAAGCTGCGCCTCAGAAATGATTCTCCTCATCTCGGGGGTTGGCTGAGTGAGCACATCGCTTCTCAGGTCAACAACGTGCGTCTGCCTGCCCATAGACCAAACTCATGAAAGTCCAACTGAAAAGAAGGGGTACCTGCAGACACACCACAGACTTTGGTGTGAAGAAATATTACGTATATTTGTGGATTTGAACAAAAAACTGAACGCAGACGGAAGAAATCTACTTGGAGATGAGGTATTTTGTGAGTTAAATTGCTGTCTGAGAGTGCAGGAAATGCATTTCATCGAAGGCCGACGTCAATTGTTGAGCAACAAGATCCAGGCACGAAAAATTCAGGCATTGCAACTGGCCAGGGCTGGCCAGCAAGTGGGATTGCGCCCACTTGTCTTGGCTGTTGCAAGTGTTCATCCAGTGGGAGACGAGCTGGGCACGTGTCGGATCCAGTGAGTCGCGGTCCTGTAGCTTGGCCAAGAGTTTCAAAAATAGATCTAGATCCAATCCAGATCAACTTCACAAAACTGCAACAGGTGTGCTGAATGCACCCACCCGGTGAATCTGAATTTTGCTGAATAGATTCCAGATCACCATGAACATTACCTCTGAGTCGACTGACTTTTTGCCGAGGCATGATACGGACGCAGCAGTCTTCCAAATCCCGCGACGACACTCCTGTTCATTTCAATTTTCTAGATAATTTCGTTGCCTGCCGAAGGTCGCCGAACACAACCGCAAGGGGGAGACACAGGTTTGCTCCGGTTTGTAGAGGGCAGCACGCAAAGCAAGATGGCGATCTACGCCCACCTGAGCCACAGTGAAAATTCTGAATTTGTGATTTAATATCGATTTAGAGGACAATATTTTTTATTTATTCCAATCAACAAATAAAACATGTTGGCGAGACCTAAAAACTGGCTGACTGGAGGGATCTGGAAGCCAAAAAATCCACACTCACTGGAACACCTGAAGTAAGAACGAATTTGTCCTGGATCAAGCCAAAACAATAGATCTAGATCTAGCGAATCTTGAGATGTGAGGTTTGCTCAGACGCAACGCTCGAAACACGGTCAAACGACACAATCCACCCCCCTGTGCACACGGCCTAACCTGACCCCGTGCTTTGCCATGGTTTCCTCATGCAGTCGCATTGTGCAATCACCAGTCGACAGGCACCTGTTTCCGTGTGGTGTAGAAGTAGAATCTGTGTGGACAGTTGTGTTGGGGGGGGGGGGGTGAGGATGAATTAGTTGAATGTGCTAAAGCAACGAAAATGAACCGTTTGTTCAACAAACGCGCACACACGTGAATCAAAACAAACCGAACCGTTGAATTTGCAATGGCAATAACCAGCCATTGCCTGTTCGATACCACAACGGACAATGGAGAAGTGCTGCGGGCTTTGTGATCCAGAATCAGGGTCGGTGGGCGACATTGGTCTGTTGAGCTTGTGACCCTTGAAACGAAAGTTTGGGGAAGTCATTCTGAATTAAATTTTTGAGAAGGGGGCTGAACTTCAACCACGAAATAATGTCAAAGTGAGGGTACGGTAAATGTGGGCAACACACGCCACACGCACTGACATGCAGTAATACGGTCGTGTTCCGTGTTTCAGGTTCCTCCACGGTGTACTGAACAAGAATTTGACTGTTACGGAGCAGAACAAATCACTTCTTGTGGAGACTCTGAGGTCGATTTCTGAGATCCTCATCTGGGGTGATCAAAATGATGGATCTGTCTTCGAGTAAGTTGTGAACGAGCTTGTTTGAAAGAATTTGTTGGAGGGTGATTCATGAAGTTTTCCCGTCCTGTTTGTGACTGCTACGCCACTCTGGACAAAACAAGGAAACTTGTTTGTGTCTCCTGGTATGCCGGTATGGACTGTTTGAGGCGATTTTCAGTGTTGTCGACCGAAACATGATCGTGGCACCATCGCCTTTCTACAATAGGTACGAGGGGTATACCATTACCAGCGATTCTTCACGTATTTATGTCAGTTTGGTCGACAAATTGGCGCACAATGGCGTGCGAATTTCTGAAGGTGATCCAACAAGCACCGAATCGTCAGCAATGGTATCCCCTTCGTATCTTGACCACGCCTGGAATGCAGGACTGAAATTCCTCTTTCAGCCAAGGAAAAGGTTCAGTCAGTATTGAAAAATGAGAGGTGCAAGTTGTTGTTGCGAAACATGCGCGGGCAAAGGCTGAACGGTTCTTCATTATGTTTTCAGCTTCTTTCTGGAGAAGAACATGCTGGCGTTCTTCTTAAAGTTCATGCGACAGAAATCTGGCAGATTCATTTGTGTGCAACTGCTTCAGACGCTCAACATCCTCTTCGAGAACATCAGCAACGAGACATCAGTTTGTGAGTCACTTTGAGCAACCGGTCCTTGGAAGGATGAAGACTTGTGCAGTCACCCTGGCGTCTGTTGCTGACACCACTTTTGACAATCGGTCCAGGCACTCGCACTTCAGTCCACAGAGCTTTACTTTCTTGTTGGAATGAAACTCCCTGTCACATTGGGAGGTTGAAGCACGATCTGAATCTCCGGTCCGCCGCTTCAAATCGGTGTCGAGAATGTACCCTGACATCCGGGACCAGCACGACAGATCCGTGGAAAACTCAAAACACACGGCTGCTAACGTGCGGTCTTGTGCTGACAGGGTTCTCACACTGTACAAAAATGGTTCCTGTGAAATCGCACAATGACTTTTCCAGATCTTTGGTTGAGAAAGCAGTTGTGTGATTGAACAGAAACCCTTTTGAAAGTTGACAACCCATTTCTGCGCACCATGATGTGAGCACATACGATCAGTTTTGTGATCACAGAGTTGTAGAATCCCATTTCGCGCACAACAAAACACCTAGCGAAAGCATCAGGGTGTGTAACCAGTATTTTTTTATCGTTGTCTGGTCTGCAAGCAGGAAAACAAATTTCGCTCAATCCCTCAAAACAACGGAGGTGGAAATTTTCAAACGTGTTTCACTTCAACTTGCCCGCTTCTGCCAGAAGACACTTCAAAATTTTCGTTCACACATCATGATTTGCCAACACGCACACACACACACACACACACACACACACACACACACACACACACCTGTTCCAGAAATGTTTTTGTGTGTTACAGACTACCTGTTGTCGAACAACCACATAAACAGCATCATAGTACACAAGTTTGACTTCTCGGACGAGGAGGTTGGTGGTTTCTTTCACAAATCGTGCAATCACTTTTGGTGACTTACGATTGCTTTTGCACAAAAATCTTCGACAATAAAAATGCCTATCTCCATCCGCTGCTGCAGGTGATGGCCTACTACATATCATTCCTGAAGACGCTGTCGTTGAAACTGAACAAACACACGATTCATTTTTTTTACAACGAGGTGAGTTGTAAGCACGATGTTGGTATGATATGTCAACCGAACATCGCGTAAAAAGTGTTGCTACTACTCCCAGAACGGCGTTGGGGCATTCTAAAGTAATTTGACATGAGGCAAGCGTTTCATTGCAGCACACGAACGATTTTGCCTTGTACACGGAGGCCATCAAGTTCTTCAACCATTCGGAAAGCATGGTTCGAATCGCAGTTCGCACAATTACACTCAACGTGTACAAAGGTATGCGATCTCAGCCGTCCTGGCACTAATGAAGATCTTCCTCTTCGCCGCCGCTGATGTCAAACTACTCGTGGTGTTCTAATGAATTCTGAACTTCGTGCAGACCTTTGACGTTTGTACGTGTGACTTGTTTTGTGCTCCTCCCTTCAAAATGTTCGTTTTGGTTAGGTTTTTGACCATTGTTCCCCGTTGTTTTTCCAAGCTTGTCAACTTGGTAAGCTAGATGACACTGGCCAGCCTGTAGGTAACGAGACAGTTGATCAAGGTGCTGGGATTAGTTCGACGAGTTGAAGTTCATGGTTCCTTGTGAATGCTCATGATGTCACCCCAAGTGCTTACAACTGTTTTCCCCTCGTCTGCACGCAGTTAAATATTCTGAGCTTTGGTTGTTGTGATTTGACATCAGGAATAAAGTCACGGAATTCGAACGATCACAAGAGTCAGCCTGCCACATGCAGAAGAAATGACACAGGGTTGAACAGTAATTGGCCCATCGATTCTTGCTGACGGAGTTTTCAAGTTCATAAGTAATTACGAAGTTCAGCGACATCCGAAGCAGCGCAGATAAGATTTCTCCTTGACTTGCTGATTTTGGCTGCAATACTTGTGAAGCGCCAAGCAAGCCGAATCGTGAGCTTTGTCGTGAATTGGTGTTTTTCTCTTCCCAGTGAAGACTTGTTTTCCTGCTTTGGCACCTGCAGCTTGAGGAAATTTACACACATATTCTTTGGGCAACTATGTTCTGCAAGACTCATCACGCTGGTGTTTGATGACACCTGGTCTCGCTTCACCTTTTCGAGTTCTTTTTGCTGTGTCATTTCCAGTGAGCCAGGAGTCGTATGCGAAGGGCATGAGTTAGAGTGGGACAAGATGGGTTAGAATTTGGCGAGTTCGAATGACTGGACCAGACGCATTTTATCTGTGGTTCCTGATTTGGGAAACAATCAGCGTTTGAAGAAGAATTGGACTGTTCAACCTTTTTTTTTTCCAGTACATGACAAATCGATGTTGAGGTACATACGGGACAAGACTGCAGCGCCTTACTTCTCCAATCTGGTCTGGTTCATTGGGAATCACATCATCGAGCTGGACAGCTGCGTGAGAAATGACGCTGAGTAAGTCCTGTTCAGTGTAAAATGTGTTCACTGGAGAGATTTCTGTCGGGAGATGTCATTGATTCTTGCACCCGTAAATTGGATCAGAAAATGGTCACGGAATGTTTTTTCGGTTTCAGCCATAACAGCAGAGATCGATTGGCAGACCTTGTGGCAGAGCACTTAGACCATCTGCACTATCTCAACGATATTTTGTGCCTCAACATCGAGGCGCTGAACGAAGTGCTGACCGATCATCTTCTCAACAGGCTTTTGATTCCGTTGTACGTCTACTCGCTGACGAAAAGAAGGAAGTTCTCTGCGTTGACAGTGAGTTTGGGTTACTTTTTGGCAAGAATCCAGATTGTTTTTTGGTGTTTTGGAAATAACCAACTTCTTGTTGTTTCTTTTGCAGGACAACAAACCTCACGTCAATTCAGCAGTGTCTTTGTTCTTGCTGTCTCAGGTAAAGGTGCTTTGCAGTCAGTGTGCACGATGTTGCTGCTTTCAAGAACATAATTGGGCCAATGTGTGTTGCAAAACAAATTCAGTCTGACTTGTTTCTTCGCAGGTGTTTCTCATAATCTCGCACAGTCCCTTGGTACGGCAGTTAGCCGACATCATATTCAACGGAGACGTGTCCGTTTGTCTCTCGGATGAGGATGAGTCGGAAACAGCCAGCAGTGTAGGTCCACATGACTTTGCTTGATTCGTTTGGTTGTGTTCAAGTCGGTGTCACTATGAGCACAAGTCAAGTCGAACAATTTGCAAGACAGATGTCGATAGCTGGACGCTGGCTGCCAAGGACAATTTCCCTGCCTGACTCGAACATCCCGCATTCCAAACATTTCTGCCCCCAAGGTGGATTCAGTTTGGGTGGCGGGTCAAGTGAACCGGTATTCTTGTACACGCGTGTTGGTGGGTTTTATTCACTGGCCCCGTTTTTCTCCAGGGCCAGAAGAGCAAACGCGGATTTATGAAGCCATCTGAATCCTTGGCGAAGACACTGGACAGCAATCGAGGTGTGGTGAAAAAGCCACGCAAGCGACCCAACTACCGTAACGAGGGAGAAACGTCAGAGTCGACACCTCGTGCGAGTAGTGAGGCGACGCACAGTGAAGAAGGGCGTCAAGAGGGAAATTCTACCTTCTATGACGAACAGCAGTCAGCCACCTCCACAGAGGATTTGGGAACAGCCCAGAATGGTTTGACACAGATTATTTTCAAACATTGTTCATTGGGAAACGTGAAATGCTGGACGACTGAAGGTCTTTGTTCTGGCCGTAAAAGACTCGTGCTTTCTGAAAATTTCTTTCTTTTGCTTCTTTCCCACTTGTGATGTTCAAGGCTCCGCATCCTTTTGCAGAGGAGCCGGAATTGAAACCTGATGTTGAAGCTGAAGCGGCAACTCCCAGTCAGAATTCGACGGATGAAGAGAAGTTGTTGATCAGTTCCGGAGGACCAGCAGAAAACGTGCAGGCGGAATTTTCGCTCAGTAAAAGGTAAATTTTTGCCGAAGTTCTTCAAAAACGGGACCAAAATGCTTGTTATACACGCCGACTACGAAGTGTATCGGCGTGTGTCATGAAATTACGCTTTGGCAAAATGATGTTGTGAATGCACATCTCACATTGTGCCTTGCGATTTCAGACCCTACCTGGAAGCAGTGTTCAATGCCTTGGAATGTACTGAAAATGACTACGAAGCGTTGTTTGCCCTGTGCCTACTATATGCGCTTGGACATAACGAAGGTAAGGAAAATTTCTTCGTGCAGGTGACGAAACAAGGTGTTCCAGTGCCGAGCCCCATAGAGGCTGCTCAGGGTTTTCATACCTCGCTCAGATCAAACCAAACTGAAATCATAGTTTCGCCACATTTGTACCCGAAGTATTCTGCATTTTCACACAGTAATGAGGTGTTGCAAAACTTTTTTGTCGCTTCCAATTAGATGGTAGGAAATGCAAGGTCATATTTGTTGTGCGGTTGTTGTGAAAGCATGATGTCTGTTTGTCAGAGTGCTCTTGAATTTGTCAGGCTCAGATATTTTCTTCGTTGAGATATGACAGTGTTTGGTTGTGAACAAGCGCACTTTGTGTGCATGTTGTCAAATTTATCAAGGCAACAAAAGAGTGAGAATTTCACTTGGGAGTTAGGAATGCTTGTGCTTTGACCACGTGTCTTGTGAACCGTAACTCCAACTTCGGTCTTGAGAGTTCACAGAAGACAGAATCACCTGTAAAAATTATACCTGTGACAATCTTTTTGTTCGAAGTTCATTGTGCTGTCCGCTCACATATTCACGAGAGGATATTTCGATTTTGACATCTTGTGTTGTGTTGGATGTCTGAAAATAACGCACGTTGTTGGGGATTTTGCAGGTATCAATCAAGAATTGTTGGACACCGTACTTTTGACGACCGACAAATCCCAGGCAAGAAAGACGTCACTCATTTTGTGGCTTGTTTGACCATGTGTGGACTGGAAGACTTTTAGACAAGCGCGTCCTTCGGAGTGAAAATGTGTTGCGCACTGGCAGTTGTTCAGGCAGTGGCGATCACCTTGCCAGTCGTGCGTGTGTGTGTGTCGGGGGGGGGGGTGTTGCACGGCTGCTGACGTAAATTGAGGGTTACCGTAAAATCCCACGTATAAGACCCCCTTTTGATGCTCAAAAATTAATGCCAAAAATGGGGGGTGGTCTTATACATGAGGATTTGACTTTTGATATCAATAATCAATGATAGGATCAAAAGTAAAGACTCCAGAGTAAAAATAAGGAAGTGAAGTATCAAAAGAGAGCAGGATGAATCAAGGGAGTATTGAAGTTGAGTTAAAATAAAGAAATTAATGAAAAGTTTGCCTGAAGAGTACACATTTATAGTTGTTTTAGGAAAATATATCAAGAAAAAGTAAGAATTTCTTTGGTTTTGATTTAAAAAGACTTAAAATTTCTATGTGTCAATTAATTTCTAAAAAATATATAAAAAAAACCCTTTATACTGATTTTGCAGCTGAAAAATGGGGGGTGGTCTTGTACGCGGGATTTTACGGCATGTCTGTTGACAAGTTCTCCCTCTGGTGAGAAAAAATTTGCACGGGCGCGTAGCGTAGTATGTCACCCCTGGGACTAGGTGGGTGTGATGACCACCCAAAATTTCTCGGTCATCACCCCTGACAATTTCTCCTTGGTCATCACCTCCCTTTGAAAAAAAAATCTCAGTTGGTCAGGGTGCGGTGGTGTTGATGTCGTCTCTTATCACCGGGTGGTGATGTTGGTGATGACGCCCGCAGGGTTATCACAAACTGGTGGTCGCAAGGGTGACAACTGCCGCCCAAATGAGTCATGCGCTTGCACCACGCCTGCATTCAAAGCCGTGAGCTTTCTTCTTGCTTTCTTCTTGGCTCTTCTGAAAAGTGCGCTGTTAAGTCAAAGCCCGACCAGGATCCGTTCGGCACGGCGCGTGTCAACAGTTATTTGTGTTCTGTTTTGGAAGATTTGCTGAGAGATTCATTGCGACATCTTCAACATTTCAGACCAAAGATCACTACAACGTCCTTCTCGTGGAAAAAATGATCAAAGTCATCAACCTAAGTTGTCAAACAGGTTCGTTCTTGCAAAACCAAAGCAAAAAGAAGTAAGAATCCAACCCAAACTCAACCGCGGAATTGGCCAGATGCGACAATAACAGTTTTCTGTTCGTGCGACACAGGCAGCAAGGTTCGTCTCGCCACGCTGGAAATGTCTGTTCTGCTGCTGAAGCAGCTCGTGTATCGCGACGTGCACTGCTTCCTGCAGGACCGCCACCTCGCGGCCATTGAAGGGGCGAGGGAGGAGTCTACACTTCTCCTTCGCAACTTCTACAAGGTATGGGAAAAGGTACAGGCACACGACACTCTTTTGCTTTGTTTGAGGTGTTTTGGAAAGTCGGTTGTGTTTTGGATGACTCGTTCTTGGAATGTGGATGAAATCTCATTTTTCGATGAAGCTTTTGTTTTGCAATGGAGTAAACTGCGATGCTTTCAATAGTTTGTCAAGTCGAAGGGGCAGGTTTGCATTCTTCTGGTGCTTTTTACGCTTCTAAGTGTAGACCTGCACACGCACATGTCACAAAGTTGAAATATTAGGCATTCCTGGTTCACAGTCTCGCCCTTTGTGTTCTTTACCCGCTCACGTGTTTCCTTGCAGAGCGAAGAAATCTTCCTGGATATGTTTGAAGATGAACACAGGGAAATGAAGGTATATGTCTGTCTTTTGGTCAGTCGCACTGTCGATGTCGTTCTGGTTTCCTCAGTGATTGTATACCGGTACACACGCGTGTTCACAGAGTCGGCCGCTCAACGTGGAGTACCTGATGATGGACGCCAACATTCTGCTGTCGCCAACAATGACTCCTCTCACAGGCATCGACTTCAACAAGCGTCTGCCTTGTGGCGAGGTGGAAAGGGCGCGGCGGGTGAGCCTGCAGATGCAACTGACTGGTTTTTACAAGAAAAACAATTTAGCCTGATGAAACATTTCGATTAATGTTTGTGTCTTTCAGGCCATCCGTGTTTTCTTCATGTTGAGGGACTTATCGTTGACGCTGAGACAAGAGCCAGAGTCCCAGTTGCCACTCACTCGTCACGAGGAGTGTGTGAAAATAACGGACGTTTTGGATCTGAGTGAGTTTTTAGTCCACTCGTTTGTCAGTTTAAACTTTTTCGCGTGCTTTGTTGCAGTACTGGCACTGACCGTGTGTTTCTTTCAGACAACAGCGACTTGATAGCGTGCACAGTTACAACAGCTGAAGACAAGTAAGTTTGAGCTGCACTATGGCTTCGTCATCCTCTTCCCCTTTCTTCTACGGCACGTTGCGACTGATATTGGTTTCACCGTGAGGCGGCATATTTTTCCCGGTAAGAGTGGTAACCTGTTTGTGGGCCTCTATACAGTCAACTCTCAGGCAACCTGCAAGTCCAGCCAGCCTTTCCAATATTTTTGCAACTTGGGGGCTTGGGGGGTGGGGAGGGTCACCTGGAAACTTGTAAAACATTCCCAGTTTCCAGGTTTCCTTGTTACTCCCCCCCCCCCCAGTTACAAGAATCCTGGAAACTGGGGGGGGAAATCCAGGTTTTCCAACTTTTCGGGGTTTCCCAGCTTTCCAGGTTAGAAGAATCTTGGAAACTGGGGGGAAAAAATCCCGTCTTTCCAAGTTTCCATTTTTCCTGGTCCTCCTCCCCCCGGCCACTAAAATCTTGGAAAGGATTGTGGCTGCTCATCTCACATGAAGAGCTCTGCTGCCTGTCAGAAACCACCCAGAAAGTTGGAAACCTGGAAAGTTTGGATGACAAACTCCTGGCGCAGGCATGTGTGAGGGTCGCCATCCTGAAGCACTGACAAGATAACTTGTTTCTGTCATTGTGCGATGTCCCTTTAGGGAAGAGCACTAAGCGGTGTGCCGAAAATTTTTTTTGTATATATGGCATCTGGGCCAAGATGTCCCATCCCATCCCCCCCCCCCCGTGGAGGGCTATTGGTGGCCTATCTCAGCAACTGCTAAAGGTACAGTCTTGGTCTAGGGCTCATTGGAAAGGTCTTTGAATCCACATGTCTAATTTTGAAAAATGGAATCTCCATGGCAACCTCCCTAGCAACCAGATGCAAAACTCCCTATCAACCAGATGCAAATGGCTAAATCTCAGGTGATAGAGACATGATCTGTGGCTCATGACAGGTATTTGAAAGTAGTTTGCAGTCAAGTTTCAAAAGAATGTCCATAGCAACTTCCCTAGCAACCAGATGCAAAACTCCCTAGCAACCA
>JAAUXT010064034.1_pt1 | contig 15537 bp, 20 predicted proteins | sample 7278171 | NCBI WGS metagenome assembly JAAUXT01 (sample SAMN14350112, study PRJNA611818) | marine sediment metagenome | isolation source: surface marine sediment (1.8m) | place: French Polynesia: Moorea | collected 2018-08 | reverse complement strand
TGAGTGACCCAAATCAGAGCAAGCCAAATCAGAGCAAGCCAAATCAGAGCAAGCCAAATCAGAGAAACTGAAATTTCCTCAAATCACCGCGAGCTCCATGGAGCTATTTTTGTCTAATGCGCAGCTCGTTTTCATGCAAATGTCAAACATGCAGCGATGAACGCGAACGACAATGTCGCACACCGCAGAAGTCACTCCCCGCTCCTTAAAAGATGGTGAGAGGGTGTGGCGTGGTTTATGGGTGACGTCTGCAAGCTTGTGGAGTGGGTTGTGTGTGTGTGTGGGGGAGGGGGGGGCGGAGAGTCAACCACGTGTTCAGAAAGAGGCCGCTCTGGGTGTATGTGTTGTGTGCGGGTTGCCCCGGTTGGGCAGACCAAACATGTCGCCGTATGTTTTGACACCACAGTTGTGCAGCCTCGGGTTCCTGCTCAGCTGTGCCAGAAGAAGAACTCAGAAACTAATGTGTGTACATTTATTCTCACTCCAGTAGAGTAACACTCCTCTCATAGGTAAATAATGTTGTGGCTTAAATAGACTGGTATGGGGTACTGGCCTGAGGAGCAGCTTTGGTTTTGCACAGCTCCAGCAAGAAGCTCTCCAGGGGTACTCAGCACTCTGCCAAAAGCTGGAATAACCACGTGGGAAGATCCGATATCTTCCACACGACATTTGGTGTCCGGACCGCAGAACTTTGACCTCAACGAGCGTGACGAACCGAACCGTGAAGCTTCAAACCGCTGAACGTGCGACTCGCTTCTCAATCCCAGTTCGCGAAGAAATTCTGCCTCTGAGAGATAATTAATTTGCTGAACTTCAGCACCGGCTCTGGGCTGCTTTCCTTCCTCCCTGCGGTCTTTATCCGCGCTTATGAAGCCAGTTTGGTGGAAGATTGGCCACATTACGTCTCAGCGATGCTATTTAATATGTCCCATCCTCTTATGAAGAATGCGCAGACCCAGGGACTGTGTCCAGTTTTTGTCACTCGTTGTGGTGAATGTTTCATGCACTGATCAACACGCCAAAAGGCCAACGTGACGGAAGATATAGAACTCTTACTTCATGTGAAAATGTTCAACGGACCGACCACTGTCACTCGGGTTCGGTGTCTGTGTCTCTGCTGTGGCTCTCTGGCCTCGTTGGTCTCTGCTCTCTGTGTTGTGTTTGAGTACGAAAGGTGTCACTGATTCACAGGTTTTCATGGGACAATGTTCTGAGGTATCCAGGGCAGCCGTTGACACCAGCTGCTGGTCTGAAGGTGTTGGAGAGTTCACGCAAAGTACGGGAAAAATCTTCCGTCCGGTGTCTAGCATTCACGCTGCATGGTGGAGTTTTCTCAAAAGTACAGGATCTACGTTTGCTCACATCTGGTGTTTAGCAAAGAAAGAGCTTTGCTCTGCCAAGGCAGAAAAAACTACAGCCGTGGGCGTTTTTGCCATGTGTTGTTTCTTTTCCTCGGAGAAACTTCCAGTCTACGTCAGCCACGTGATGAGGACACGTCGGAAAAGGAGCGGAGGACTTGCTGAAAGTCCCTCCCCAACAAACACGTGGCACTTCGTTGACATTGCAGAGCTTGAGTTGTGGCCGCCTCGCTGACACGAGAGCTCGCCAGGTTGTTGGATCTTCTCCAGACCCAGCGGTGTCCAGAGCAAGCACAAAAATGGGGCATCCGTGTGTGGCTGGGTGGCATGGGGTGCTGAAGGGAACCACGGTCCTGGGTCCAGGACCAGTCTTTGAGATGATGATGAGTGCTGATTCAAACCAGGAGGCCCAGACATCCAGACCAAAGTATTTCTTGATTCCTTTGATTGTGCTCAGTTCACGATGCCTAATGGCAATCCACACTGCGTGCGCCAGTGCATGACGCACGGATTTTACGACATTCCCCACATCAATGGGGTTTGAAACATTTGGAGCTGTCTATGTGAACACAACTTTCCCCTTCGCATGCATGATACCCATTTTTTGGCATGCTGTGACCTTGGTGTGCGTACGCGTGGATACGCTTGGTGTGGATTCGGGGTGAGTCTTTAGAAGCTGTTCACACGTCACCGCTGCACGTGTTTCTTCATCACGCTTTGCACGTCAGCAAAATGTTGCCGCCAAACCTTTGCAAAAACAGCAAAACAGCATTTTGACCTCAGCGTTGTGCGTACAAAGAACAGAGTGCACAGAAGCTAACTGTCTGGACACAATGTCTTCATTGTTTAATCAGTTGTGTGTGATAAAATCTCGCCCCTGGAGAGCCGGTTCTTCGGTTGCGTATCGCGGCTTCCCATTTGGTGCGCAGACAATGATGTTCGTGACGAGACCCCGGAGGTGGAGTGCGGAAAAGCCGGGTTCGGGCTCACCCAGGTCCGTCACTTCTGCACCGCGGAAAATATGTTTTTCCTGAGTTGTTTTCTCAGTTATCTTGGTTTATGTAAACCTATTTTGCTGTCCGTTGTATTTTCCGGGTGCCACGTGGTTAGTGCAGCAGTTGACGTGGCTTGTCCCTTCTGAGCGGGGGGTTTGTAATTTTGGCTTCTACAGCGGATATCCAGGCGCCGGACGGTGCGTCCGAGCCGTGCCCATTATGAGGGCAAAAGGTCCCGTCCGGACTGTGTCACGTGGATCGTACTTCCTGTCATTTCGGGTGCAGATTTGTCAGAACGCAAAGCGGATTCCGATCAAGGCAGTCCCAAGCTGCTTACAGCGAAGGGGCATCTCTCCTCCAGGTGTAGACTTCACCCGGCAACTGCCTGTGCCTGGGGAAGTTCTGGAGGCTTTGCGTCCCTCAGATGTTGCTTCTATAGGAGACAATCACAAAGGACTGTAGCGAATGGTGCGGCTTTGAGTGACTGGCTGTCGTACGATGGGTGTGACTTTGCAACAACAAGGGCGCCGCCGTTTGGTCCTTGATGGTCTTTGACAAATTGAGAACCAGGGAAGCTGCTTAGTACCCATCGTTCTGCGCTTCTCGCAAATGCAAGTTTTGCAAGTCAGGCGGCTGTAAACTTGTCCTGCTCGTCTTTTTGCCTGCCATGAAAGGTTCACGAGGGAAGAGATTGCAGCCACAACCCGCTTCCCCAGAGATACTTGCAAGAAAAGATACCCGAGTCTGCTGCAAGTACAAATTTGTCAAAGCCAGGCGAGCTTTTAGCGTGAGGCTGTTGGGTCGTTAGTACTGGGGGACTATTTATGGCCCGAGGAGGCGGAAGTTATGACCCAATAAATAATAATAGCCTTCTCCTTGTGCAGGCAAATGAGGACTGCCTGCAGGACGATGATTTGTGAGCAGAATCGCAACATTCACCTTTTGGGTTCACAGAGGTGTGTACAAATGCGCCGTCAACAAATTACTCGGCGGACCACATGGAACTGAATGCGCACGATGGGGGGGGGGGGGGGCCGGGCAGTGAGGTGTTGGATGAACAACATGTTTCTCGAGTTCGTTTTTGGCAAAAAAGTTTTTGGTTGGAGCAGATGAAGCCAGCGGAGTCATGTGTGTGTGTGTGTGTGTGTGTGTGTGTGTGTGTGTGTGTGTGTGCGTGTGTGTGCGTGTGTGCATGTGTGTGTGCATGTGTGTGTTTCTTTCGTGACGAAACTCGCACGTGGGGAGAATGTTTCGCACTTAGATTTGCAATTCGTGCTTCCCACCCTCACCCCTTCATCCTTTATGCAATCAAAACTGAGTGTTTCCCTGGTGGTTCAAACCCAAAATAACTCCAGCACTTCATCACACTGACACCTTGTGGTTGTTTCCCCTGGTTCACTGTGAGCCCCGGTCGTGTTGCATCTGCTGAGGCAGCGCACAACACGCGTGAAGATCGCGGGGGATCCGGGAGCTTCCCCCGGCCTGACCTGCGTCGTAAATAACGCATTTTGTTTTGGTTCCGTCTATGGGCAGCAGCAGCAGCTTGGTGCCAACTCAAAAGGCCTTTCGACATGCACACCGCATTCGTATGACCCGCACACACGAAACTGATACGCGAAACCTGTATTGCAAAATTTTCAGCCTGTTACGTCGTGCAAGCAGATGACGTTCAAGACGCAGACTCCGACACAGACTCCACTTCTATAACTGTTCTCTATTCCAAGTGAAAGGACGAAAATCAAAGGATGATGCCATCCGCGGGGTCGGATGTCTCTATTTTCCTGACAGCAGCACGTGGAAATAAAGTCACGCCGTGTGTCAGTGTGAGAGTGACAACTCCACAGAGGTACGTTCGCTTCATCAGAGGTGACCTCAGTTAGTCTGTCGACCCCGTCCCGGCTTTTCTCGTGATGATGCGTAATAACACGAGATGAGGCGTGATTTGAAGTGATTAGGCGAGATTACGAGACGGGAAACGATTCCAGGGGCACCGGCGGGCAGGTATTGTGATGACAGCAGAAGGGAAGAATACCTGTGGGTTTGCGCAGTTTGTGGTCAAAGTGCCTGGTTCTTTTGGAAAGGATCACACGAAACCCATTTTCAGAAGTTGGGTAGTAGGGCTGGAGTTGAGAGTTTTGTTGAAGCTTGTGAAGGCAAAACACATTTCTTTGCCATTGTTTTTGGTATGTTGGTGCACAGGGCTCAGTGTGACTGGACGCCTGCGGTGATTGTTGCAGGCAGTGATGATGACGCCATCCACTTGTGCACAGTGGTTCTGAGAAACACTGAGATGGGGAGAGCGAAGCTGTGAAAGGACAACGCTCCGTCGGATGTGACTCTGATTTGGCGCCTCCAATATGAATGAATTCAAGCTGAGAAGAACCTGGTTTGGTTGTGTTTTTGGCTGCTGCGTGACACCAGCTCCTTCCGAGTGATGAGTCTTGGGACCCTGGGGTCTTCTTCATTCCGACGTGCGGCTTGATCCCAACACGAGAGAGGTCCCCCACGGTTCACGCCCCACAAATTTGGCTCAACTGGCTCCGACAGGATATTAGACAGAGTAATGACATGTGAGGAGACAGGGTGTACGAGATTAACGAGGAGAAGCTTTCTGAGAAACACTGCAGCGAACGGCTTCGCGCGCAGCGAGAAACACGGGGCAGCGCCATGGGAAGAAGACACGGGGAAATGTCGAGAGCCAACTACCGAGAAGTAAGGGTTCACACGCGGGTTCCTGTGAAATCACACAATGACGTTTTGATACAGGCCTTTGGTCGAGAAGAGGTTGTGAGGAACCGTTGTTGTTGGTGTGTGAACTCAACAATGAGGTCACGTGCGACAAGCCAACCCACAGTGGTGTGGCAGATTCGTTTCACTGGAAACGAGGACCGACAAATCTTTGTTGAACTTCTGACTGGTTCACCAGGCTTGATGACAGATAAACCCATACTCAATGCCCAGACGATGTACTGTGGGTTCACAAAGGGTCGAGATGAGTCAATTTTGCCAACAGGGAGTTTACGCAGACCGCGTCCGTGGCACGTGGCACGTCGTGGTTCTCCCGCTGTGTCTGCATGGTGTGTGGGAAAGTGGCCTGTGCAGTTCACTGACAAGGCAGCCATTGATCAGAAGCAGCCAACAGGCGCATTTCTTACTTCACCACTTTTGACCCCACTCAAATCGTATTGGAAGGTCCCTCGTGAAGCGACATTGGGCGGTTCTTCGTAACAAAGCAACCGCACGCGCACACAAACACGCACACACACACACACGCACACACGGAGTTCTCAGCAATGTTGCTTCTCACTCTCACGCCTGGATCATTACGCAACCTCAGTCTTGGATACAGTGACTGTCACAAAGTGCACCGTCTTCCAGAAACAAGGCGTCGCTCAGAGACGGATGGGGTAGTTTGGTGCTGAACTGCGCCACCGGGGGCGCCACCCCGGGAGGGAGGGGGCGACGTGACGCCGCCGCGTCTCGTGACAGCAGAGCAACTCCTCACCTTTCTGAGGATCATTTGTCTCGTAAAAAACAAAAGGCAAAGATCTGGGAGGAAACAGGAAAACTTTGTGAAAACAAACTCGAAGCAAATTGCCGTCGAGTGCCACACGGGACGAAAACATCGGACCGAAGCATTTTTAACCTTGAACCACGGTCCAAACAAAGAGCAATGTTGTTCACACGTGCACAAAGAACATTGACCTTCGCCGGACCTTTACTGTGCGAGGAAGAATTGGAACTGAAACAGGAACCAAAGAACCATTTGCGCCTCGTTCACATAGAGATTGTTGGCCTCACATCTCAGATTGTTGTTGTGCAGCAGACAACCTTGACTCTGTTGCGAGCAAAATAATAATGAAAGCTTCGTGAGAGTGAAAGCGAGCGTGAGGCCTTGCCAATTTAATTAGGTTTCGTCGGTGCTTTTCTTGCCCGGCATGTCGTGTGATGTGGCGAGGTTCGGCTGCAGATCTGCGAAGCAGTGCGTGCCAACGTTATCGCTCGGGTCAGTCAGGGTGTGTTGCAACACGCAGTCGCTCCATCGCCGTCAGCTTGTGAGCCTCTGTCTCAGAAAACACACAAGTCCGTCAGCCCAAATGAAATTTTTTTAAGCATTTTTGTCAGTTCTACCTCGCAGAGAGCAGTGGTTGATTGCATCCTGTTCTGTTTTTGTCACCTGAGTGACACGGTGTGCAGCGCAGGTAGAGCTCGGGTGGGTAACATAAGAGAGATTTAGATGCACTCAGTGCGAGGATTTGGTCATACTGCTCTGGTCCCGCGCCCAGTATGAAGACCCTAAGACTGGACTTTCTGTTACGAGTTGATGGTGCCCCATTCATGAGAGAGATGGGACCGGGCGATGGGACCGGGCGCATGGATTGCAGCTGAACCTCCCTACTGTGTCGATGACGGTCTCTCGGCTGCTGATGCACGCTCTCCAGGCCACTGTTGAGCGGACACTGATCCCAGGAGGTCACTGTTCCAGTTCCAATTCTTCCTCACACAGTGAAGGTCCGGTGAAGGTCAATGTTCTTTGTGCACGTGTGGACAACATTGCTCTTTGTTTGGACCGTCACGTGACCCGCCTCTCGACGTCCTCTCATCGCCGCCCACGATCCCTCCGCCCGTCAGCGCCGCCCACGATCCCTCCGCCCGTCAGCGCCGCCCACGATCCCTCCGCCCGTCAGCGCCGCCCACGATCCCTCCGCCCGTCAGCGCCGCCTGACGCCCGTGCGGTGACCTCGTGATGTCAACAAACACCGACCCGTCATTCACACCGGGTGCGCCAGCACACACGCACACCAAGGTCACAGCGCCAAAATGGTTCTCAGCAGGTGTATGGTTGTGTTGACACTGATGTACCAGTTTGCACACTGTGCACTACATGTACCATGATCCTGGATGGGTGCCAACCCCAACCATGACTCTGTGTGTGTGTGTGTGTGTGTGTGTGTGTGTGTGTGTGTGTGTGTGTGACGCAAAAGCTGTGCATCGTTTGCTGCCGCACGCGTTGTGAATCAAGGGGTTGGTCTCTCGAGAGGAAACACGGGAAATGAGGCCTGGGTATGACACGCTCCTGTCAAAACAACGACTGGATGAGGCCTGGGTTTGAAACACTGTTGTTGAGGTCTGTTTGCCCCGAACAAGGCACGGCTAAATTTACCCGAAACACTTGATGAAAATTAAAAACGCTTTTTGATACGGAAGCGCAGGAAAGCTCACACTGGGGACACTCCTTTGTTGTTCAGGGCCATTATCCCATGCAGGAAGCTCTGGTAAACTTTGAAGTGCCCGGGAAAAGTTTTCAATGGTGTCGCGTGAGAGGAAATCTATTCCGAACGCGAAGGACTTTTGAGATTTCCTGTCAACAAAACGTGTTGGAATCAATGGTGACAGTGAAGAGCTTGAGAGCAGCTCGGGAAGCAGTGGAATCTCTGATTCTCTATGTGCTACGGCGAACTGAGCCCTCGGTGGAGCTCGAGCTGTGCCACCTCGTTCCAACTCAAAAGGCGCCCAAGCCCGAAGCGGAAACCTGCATCTGCTCGATCGTCCCGCAACAAAATGCGTTTTGCAAATAGAAAGTCGAATTTAGTGGGTGAATTTATTCCTGATTGCTCATACATTTTTTCACAAAAAGTCCAGATGTGCAAAAAATCCAGATGTGGGTGTCCTCAAAGATAAGCCAGCGTTCGCATACAGATATGGAAAACAGGTCAAGCTCTTTCCACACGGAGCTTTTCAAGGCACACTCTTAGAGAAATTGAGGATGTTTTCCAAGAAGCACTCCAAGTGGGCTCGACGTCGATGCCACTTCCCTCACGTCGTACTCGCACGCAGATTACCGAGGGAGATTCCCTCCGTCTATCTGTTGGTTCACTGGAATTTATTGACGAAAGACTTCAGCCGCGATCAGAAAGCTGACAAACTTGCTCGCAAGATTCCCACAAAGTGGATCCAGGGTGGGAAGACGAGGCTCCTGCGTTTTGGTTGAGGTGAATTCTGGTGCGTCTGATGGGAAGAGAGAGTTGGGGAGAAGAGAGGTGAGGAGAGAGAGAGAGAGAGAGAGAGAGTAAGGGAGAGTGTGTTGGGGAGAGATAGATGGGGACAGAGAAGGGGGAGAGAGAACGAGACACGGAGAGGGAGGTAGAGAGAGACAGTAGGGGAGAGAACAGAGAGAGAAGGAGAGGGAGCAAGGGAATGAAAGAGAGAGATGGCAGACCGACATTGAGGCAAAAGGAAAGATGTAGACAGAAGACAGAGGGAGATACAGGTGGACCTGAAAGGGAATCAGTGCCCTGAGTCCCTTCTGTCGGAAAGAACAACACGCGGTCAAGCCTGTGTCCTCAGGAGCCTCTGCGCCTCTCTTGTTGTTGAGAGAACCGCTTGTAACGCGAGGCGCTGGATGGTGAGCGTTCCCGGGCGGACCCGGTCACGTGAGACGATAAGTGCGTCAAGTGGTTCGATCGGCAGCGCAAACCGACCCGAGGACGAGTAACACGGGAAGTTGTTTGCTCGCCCTTGTACTGCAAAACAAACTCCTTTGTGAATTGACAAGGAGGAATCAATGGACACAAGTTTTCTCTCCAGAGATAGAGAAACGTGAGGTGGTTCGCTTTGTCTCACGAACGCAGCCATTCATAAACGTTTCTTCAGAGCAGCATGCAGACTTGCCACACAAGTCAGATTTCTTTCCTGCAGTTGGACCTGTTTGCACTTCCTTGGAAAGGATACTGTTCCGTCAAAACACAGAATTTTCAATCAGCGAAAAAAAGTCCTGAGTACGAGGACCGGAGGTTTCCTCATGTGGAGCAGATCTCGACGCCTGCAGAGGAAAAGAAGCTTCCCTTGGAGAAGATTTCCCGTCCAAATTGAGCTATTAATATGATGTGCGCTTCCTATGATGAAAGAGCCAAGGTGTTTGACTTACAACAGTTTATTTATAGCAACAGCTTTTGTTGAGAACGACAACTTGAGCAGAAGGAGACAGGGAGACGATTCTTCTTCCTCCTCACTCTTCTTCCTGCAGGAGTCTCCTGTTGTAAGTTTTCATCAGAGGAAAGGAAAAATCCGTTCCCTTTCTAGCGTGCACAAATGTCACTCCACCTGAAACGAACACTGCCAATCCTGAACCAAGAACAACAGCAACTTCACGTGCCTTTTTCATCCTTTATCAGACAACTGAACAACCTCATTTCAAACAAGAAGCTTTTTTCTTTCTTGGTGAAGAAGCATCTGTGTTTTACGGTGACCAATATCAGTCTGTGATTGGGACTGAAACTCATGGACAGAGTTGGAGATATTGCGGTGTGTTGGCAGAGTTTGAACACTGACGTCACGGGCCGAGTGAATGCAGCAGCAGAAGGAGGTGTTCAAAGGAACGGGAGAGAGGAAACAGCGCCGGAATTCAGCAGGGACGGAGGTGCGGTTAAAAATAGACGAGCCCGGGACTTGTTGATTTTCGCTTCACTTCATCACAGAGTGTCAAAAATAGCCAAAAAATTTCCAGTGTGTTGACGAAAATTGGTTGCTTTTACTTTTCTGGTTCGTTTCATTGATTTCGACGTAGTGATTGGAGACTCATTCTCTGTCAAATTGATTTCTTTGGCCATTTGTAACAAAATTCCCAAGTGTCAATGGGACTTTGAATGGAGAACCAAGATGCCCCATGCGACCGGCAAATCACGTGATCAGGTTCCTCCCCCTCCCTCCAAGGACCACATCGAGAACCACGTCTCTTTTGGGTCCATGGGTTGCACTGCCAGGGTCGTCGCCCTAGAAGCTCCATGCAGGTGACGACGTCATTGCTGGACAGGGTCCCAACATTTAGGGCGAGCTGCAAGGCGGGCGGCTGACCGACCCCATTGCCTGTTGATATTGCAGTGATCAGAAGCCCTTCAAGTTCGTGGCGAGTGAGGCTGCGGCGCTGGCGAATCCGGTGAATTTGCCGCGAGGTGTTTGTCCGAGGAGTCGCCAGGCCTGCAACCAAGTCCAAACAAGGGAAAACACCCTCCACTTGATATCTTATTCAGCAGTATCAAGTCAGTATTGTATTTTTTGTTCCAGTACCTGATGGAAAGAAGAAACCAGAGCATGTAGGAGAAACGGAAGAAAGACAGAAGAAAGAAGCGGACCAGAGGAGAAGAGAACACCCAGAGCAGAAGGGGCAACATCCAGGTGAGTGAAATTCGCAGAACGCGTCGTTCTGAACATGCACCTCTTCAATCCCCTTTCACAAATTTACTTCCCAAACAATTGACACAGATACTTGAAAACAATTGTCGAGAAGTCGTTTTCCCGGCCCTGTAGGAGAGGAACTGCTTCTGCCCTCTGCCTATTTCCGCTGGCCTTTCCCGGGCCGGGATGAGCCCCACGCCCGGGCTGCTTTGTCTTCCCCTCCGAGAGACAATCCGCGGACTCTGCGTCTGTCTAATAGTTTTCCTGACCTTTTGTGCTCAAACTTGTGCCGCAGAGTAGATCACCGCTAAGAGGCTTAATTCTGCAGTGAGACGCCCCTGTTTGCGCAAAAGGCTTGTCGCGTTAAGTTTCGCTGATGGACATTGGTGGACGGTTTTTGCGTACAGTGCGTCTAGGTATTCCTGGATTTCTTGGTTGTGCAACAGCCTCAAAGTATGAAACATTTCTGGACTTATTTTGTGCCAGATATAAAGTCTCTGTGATGACAGGTGTGACAAGTCGCCTCCAGAACCAGGACCACCAACACTCAAGCTGGAAAACAGTTCCAGTGACCCGTTGTCAGCTCCTGTGTCTCGATCATTTCTGGGAAAGAAGGGTTTCACTGCTCAAGGTGTCGTTCTTTTATTTGCTCGGACTGACTCGAAGTGATCGCGTTGACATTGGCTTCAATGAGAAATGGAGTAAACCAATCACTCCAGAGCGAATAAAAGAACGAGGCCTAAGTGTGCCACGATGTGGGTCTGTGCTGTGTGTGGATGGAACCTGAATGCGTGCGAATGTTTCCAGTGTTTGGATTTTACGGCCCCATTGATCGCGGCTCCGCAGAGCGCGTGGAAATCGCAGTCGCTCGCTGATCGTGAGATGTTTGCATCCAATCCGAGTCCGTCGATAAGGAAACAAAAGGTCGTCCATTTCTGTCGCACCCTCCGGAACTTCGCCCTAATCCGCTCTGTGCAGCCACATCAAAGCGACCCGTTCACACGCGATGCTTGCGCAACCGAAAACGCCTCTTGTCCGTCTCCAGGCAACGAGCCACAGTTGTTGCCATATTTGGGGGGAATATGACGTTGCTCGGCTTCTCGCCAATGGACGCGGGTCCCGAGGCCCCGCGGATGTGAGTGAACTGTGTGGGCGCGACGAGAACCAGTGCAAGGCACGAAACGGAGTCCACGGCGGATAAGTCTCCGCTTCAAACATTGCATGGGGACGAACAGAAGTCTGACCTACAGCAACAGCATCAAAACAAGCTGACCCAAGTTTGCTGGTTTCTGCTCGTACAACTCTGCGATCACAACCGGTCGTGTGTGCTCGCATAGTGTTGGTTCTCACATTGCATAAAGGGTTTCTGTTCAATCACACAATTTGTTTCGACCAAAAGCCTCGACAAGTCATTGTCTGATTTCACAGGAACAATTTTTGTTCCGTGTGAGAACCCTGTCTTCACACAATTTATGACGCACAGCCATTGTGTTCATATTTCCACAAACTTGACAAACCAACAGCCTATCTCAGGTCATTTGCGAGGCCAGCTCCTGGCAAGGTTGGCACACGCGCAATTGTTCCTCAAAACTGCAAAGCACTGCAAGTGAGGATTGTTGTGTTCAGTGGGATGCAGCAATATTGTCGCGTTCAGTGGAGGTGCGCGCTGCGTGCCCAGCCCCGCCGCCCTCGCCGCCGCCGCCGCTGTCCCTCTAATCCCGCGCTCATTGCGCCGCCCGAGGCCCGTTTCCGCTGACCTTTTCAGCGCCAGCCCCGTATTTATCAGCTTCGTTTCCCACAACAATCGGCTCCCAGCGTCACAAGCCTCGACCAGAAGCTGTTGTGTGTGAAGAATGGAGACCACGCAGCCAGGGCTTGGCAAAATGTTGCGAGGTTTTCGTTGTCTTCGTTCTCGTTGTCTCAAGCGGACTTCGTTGTCTCAAGGAAACCTTCGTGTGCCTTGGACAAAAAAATCAAAAGTCCGTTGTTTTGTTATCAATCTTGTGTTCTCACGAGACAAGCGTGATCACGAGGCGTCACCATTTCGACGGTTTTGCATCACGTGCAAAGGACCCAGGCCTCACGACACAGAACGTTGTGGCAAGACACATTCCCCTCCCGTTTCTTGTTAAATGGCGTGGTGAAATCCCATATCCACAGCAAAAGAGTTCTGCTGAGGCGTGAGGCTTCCCAACTACGGGGCGCCACGTGCCAAGTCTCGCCGCGCCAGCGTCTCGCCGTCACGTGACACCTCCGGGGAACCCCGGGGAGACGCGACCCTGAGACGGAGGCTGATGGTGTGAGACGCTGATTCTTTGTCTCAACAGCGCTTCCGCTGTCTGATGAAACCTAACGCGACCAGATTGCGGCCACATTTCCCTTTGTGAACCAAAAGGCTTTCATCATATTCACACGCAGAAACACTGGTGTTTTCCGAGCGCTTCTAAGACGCAGTGAGTTTGGTTCATTTTTCTTATTTTTTTTTGTCCACAATGACAGGCAAATAGATGCACACAAAATTATCTCAGATGACAAATGTTGAAAAGATTCTGCTCATTCACAGCTCCCCCTCGTGAGTGATCCCTCAGCTGCTGCTGCCGCCGCTTCCGCCTTGAATCCTGCTGGAGACGGGCCGCAGGAAACACGTCCTGCCAAGAAGCCCATTTTGGGGGAACTTCAGACGGTGTATTCAGGTCTGGAGCAGCGAAAAGGAGAAGGGGTTTTCACATTGAGTGACGCGAGGTCGTTTTCTGGGCTGACGTCAAAAATACCACCATTGGGTTCGATGTTAAATTTTGACGCTGACGTCAAAAAACGACCGCGCGTCACTTATGTGATAACCGCTGAATTCACATGTTGGACCTTCGCATCCAAGGCAGCGGCGTGTACCTCAGGAACCTCGAGACGCAAAGATCCCTTTCTTGTCTCGCAATCAGCTTCTCGTTGACACCAATTAGGGCGCTGTGCGAGCCTACAATGGAGGCAGGTTCATTTGCGGGGCCTAATGCCCTCGTTGTGTGAGGCTGCGCTGATTGGCAGCCTTCAGGGAAATAAGCGCGGGCGCTGCGGCGGCGGCTGCGGCTGCGCGGGCCGCGGGGTTGATGTGCGCGGGGCGCGGATGCGGCATCAGCTGCGAGGTGGTGCGCTGTGTGAGTCGTGGGAAAAACTTTCACAAGCCACACGGGTATGCTGGTGTCAGTTTTCCCTTTGGCACCATTCAAAGCTCTGATCAAAACACCGATCAAGCGTCAGTGGACAGTGTGTCTCGGTGTGTGCGTTGCCAGGCGGGTTTGTTTTTGCCTCAAGAACCTGTTGCACAAACTAAAGTGGAGAATCTGGGCCGAGACTGTCAGCGCTTTGTTTGCGTTTGAAAGGTTCCGGGCCAACAGCAATTCCTCACTGGAACCAGGATCAACGTTGGGGTGGGGCGAGCCAGGCCTCGACTGCAATCCCACCCAGCTCAAACTCAAGAGAGTACGTCCATCTTGGGGATCAGGGGGCCCAGCTTAAACTTCTCGTAATCAACTGCAGAAACTAAGAATAGGCCCCTTCGGCAAAAATTCAGAAGGTAAAATTGATTTTCTGGAGCGGGGGTCCCGGACCCCTGAACGCGCCATGGAGAACTAACTGCAGGTTGGCACTGCGGGCCGCGCAGCGTCTGACGCCGCCGCGTCCCTCGTCATCAGCGCCGCATCAGCTTCCCCTCCCGCCGCGGGGTGGTGCTGCTCGCAGCGGAGGCCACGGGGACCCGGCAAAAACGAGCTGCGGTGCCCCGGGTGAAAGACGCGGGAACCTGCCGCGAGCCGAGCGAGCAGTAGCAATCAGAGCAGAGCTGCGCAAATTCTCACCGGGAGTGGGCCCAGAGGGGCCTGGGCTGGAGCCTTGGAATCATTTTCTCAACCCACAATTTTGTGCTGCAGGCACAGATTTCCCTCTTTACCAGTCAAAATTTTCAAATACAAAAGTTGTGTCCACCACACACACGCACACACGCAGAGAGAGAGAGAGAGAGAGAGAGAGAGAGAGAGAGAGAGAGAGAGAGAGAGAGAGAGAGAGAGAGCTAGATTCAAAACAAAAAGGGCTTTTTATCTGGAGGAACGATGCTTCCTCTACAAAGATTTTCAAAAGCAAAATTATCTTTTCACACCGCTGTCATTGAATGCACTTCAGGTGAATTGATTGATTTCACACTGACGACGTGTCGCTTCACACACTGATGATATCGTTCACTCCTCGAGTGTGATGGCATTGTTACGAAGTTTATCTTCATTCAACTTCGAGCGCACAAAGCGAGAATAATGGATCTGTACTCGACAAGAAGCAAATATCCGCTGATATTTTCAGTTGCTATGGAAACGCGCGTGGAGAAATGTCGCACTCTGAAACCACAACCTTCAGTCTGTCAGCACAACCAAACAACCTGGGCTGAGTATGTTCAACTGGTGTTTGCGTTCAGTGTCCATGTTTCAGAACATGAATAAAGAAAGGACAGACAGACAGACAGACAGACAGACAGACAGACAGACACACACACACACACACACACACACACACACCACAGAGCGAGTTCAGGCTGGCAGCTGGAAGCACCAGGCTTTGCATCAGAACTGTGAGGAACCCTTCATTTCTGTGATTGTGAAAGGAAATGGCGCCTTGTTTCCTGTCAGTGGTTTCTGCTTTTTAACTTGAGTAATGCTTCAAAAACTACCCAGCTCTTTCAGTCCCAAGGAATTTCCCCTCCTGCACTCTTTGAAGACGCAATGCAATTGCAAAAATGAGGGTTTTTTTCTCAAATTGGACAAAAACAAATCCAACTGCATTGTTTTTCCAGTCAGCGGCCAGGTTGTTGATGGTCGCGGTAGCGGCCATCTAGGTCCCGCTGTTGGCTTAAAAACCCTTAGCATTCATGTGTGCGTCTGTCCACACTTTGGAATGTAACCCCCCACCCCCCCACCCCCCCACCCACTTCTGGACCCCACCCACCCACCCACCCACCCACACCCACCACC
>JAAUXT010025113.1_pt1 | contig 15537 bp, 19 predicted proteins | sample 7278171 | NCBI WGS metagenome assembly JAAUXT01 (sample SAMN14350112, study PRJNA611818) | marine sediment metagenome | isolation source: surface marine sediment (1.8m) | place: French Polynesia: Moorea | collected 2018-08 | reverse complement strand
CCACTAACCACCCCCCCCCACACACACACGTGTAGTGTGAGGTGACTTGAACCCAAGAACCATGAGCCACTCACATCAAAACTGTGTCATGTAGACGTTCAGCGCAAGGCAGATGATGAGCGTGCGAAAACACTGATTTTGAACAGGAGCATAAACACAGAAGTGATTGACCACTTGATCAATAACTTATTGAGCCAATGGTGATTGATTTTGTGACCTAGATTTGATGATAATCCTTCGAGTGATCTCCTGCTGCAAAAATGAGAAAGCTTCAATTTCCACCACATTCATGGTGCTACTGCCATTGCGCAAGAGATGGAAAAACCCTGGTTATGTGATCACGTGATACTCCCATGGGGGAGGAATGCAGGCTGACAAGCCAGCAAAATGGTGATATTGTGCTATTATGTGTATATTTTCTATCTAATTAATTATTATAAAAATATTCAGAATATTAAAAATTATTAGGCACTACAAATACCCCCTACTGGGGGAGGAGTGTGGTGTGACACACTAGCTGTAAATTTGTAGTCAGAACCACCACTCACCAGATGGCATGATTGGATGAAGGTCAATAAACACGGAGGTTCCCGCCCTCGGGGACAGTCTCTCCTGAGATACCAACGTGTGTGTTTGTGATATCACTACATAGAAATTCTCGGGATCGGAGAGTCCGACAGGTTCCCCTGTTGACTGACGGACCGATGTTCGACTGATGTTGGAAATGGTCCCCTTGTCTGTCAAAAGTTCAAGCCTTGCTTCTGGCAGCGGAAATTTGGGGGAAGAAGCCTTCTGTGGCCGGGTCACGATCTGCCAGTGCAAGTGACAGAAGATTCAATGCAAAATCAGCTGATTGATTGACTCAGCTGGCATGGGTATTCCCCAATCGTGTCAACCGAACCAAACCATCATGTCACTTGCAATCTGAGTGGTTGAGACCAGACTTATTTCTCTGATCTTTCTTCATCTGAAGAGACAAATTCGGCTTCCTAATTTTAGAACCAGGATGAAGGGAAGTGATTCACTGACATGATTACAGAGAAACGTCAGAGAAAAACAGAGAAGGGAGTCACCAGAAATGACGTCGAGCCTCGTTTTGGCTGCGCCGCCGCCCTATCAGCGCCGTTCACCAGGGTCATGTGAATAATGCGTTAGTCCGGAGCGCGTCTCCGCAGCGTCGCGCAACAACTGCACCGTCACGACGCGGGCAACAGCAATAAAGGCTGCATTTACTGCGAAGGAAACAGTCCACGACGCAGAACTTGAGGGAATACGACTTTTTAGGGTGTTCAGAGGACTTCTTTTTCGAGTCAGGTAAATGCTGATCCATTTATATTCAAAGTAATTGGGATATTTTGCGCTTAAGAGACTGTGAGTATGATGGTAATGGGATTTGAACACAAGGGTATTGTTTTCCGAAGTATGGGGAGTTGGTCGCCATGTTGCTTGGCTGAAGCAACGAGTTTGTGTTGTTTTTGTTGGGTTTTTGTTGACTTCCCAGGCATATATATGCCAAATTTTATAGCAGTCTTTTCCTCCGGGTCACAACCTGTGTGAAAAAGTACTGAAGAAAGACTTTCTGGTCAGCTGTAAAAGCTCTTCAGCTGTTCTTCGCTCGACGAAAAATTGCAAAGTCACAAAGGCGTTTGGACCAGAGATCTATTTCCTTTGGAAGGACGCAGTGAATTCAGTTTTTTGTGCCAACAGGACAGTCTATCCACTGGTTGAATTGTTTGATAACGTATGGTCTTCTCAACACCAAGCAAACTTATCGAAAACGTGTTCGGTGCGAACAAAAGACCCATTCCCAAGCAATCTATTGGCCCGTTTTCCAGTGTTTCACAGAAATGTGTATCCTGTTCAGATAGTAGGTCCATTCTCGATCCACATTCAGGCTTTTGCGGGGCAAAACAAATCGAGAATCAGCTGCCTTGTGTTGGTCCCTGCTGCGTGGTGCGTTTGGCCTTTTGCGCCTTACGTTTCCCAAGAACGTCGCGTCGTAGATCCACAAGTGCGAACATTACGTCAGCACCATAGCAACGCGATCTTGACAGGTTTCTAAGGAAGTCAAGTACTCTGGGGTCCTCAGCACAAAGGTTGTTGTTTTCGCCAAAATATTTTTTTTCTTGCTCAAACGCTGAGTTCGGTAACTGCACTTTGATCTGACGCCCAGCCGAAATGGGGTTCACAGCAGGCGTGCAAATTCATGTGAGCGTTCACGTGACTCGTATGTTGGCGACACAGATTTTTGAGGGCGCAGTGCGCTGATTGCAAAAATAGAAAAGGCTTCACTGGGCAAGAACGTACGTGACTTCAAGTGTGTTGCGGGACCACCATACCCTCCGAACAGGACCACCCATACCCATCACGCACCTCACACGTGGAACGAACTTTACGATGTCGCGGGCAGAACTTCTGTGTCTGTAAATGTTTGCATTCTTTTGTTTGTATTTTGCAGCTGCGCAGCTTCGTGTATCTGGACAAACAAACCAACTGCCAAAAAAGAAAACAAAAATAGCAAAATGGAAACGAACGGTGGAACGGGGAACGAGAACTTGCCATCACCGACTTTGTGCCGAACGGGGTGTGGTTTTTACGGCAACTCACAGTTCGATGGGATGTGCTCAAAGTGCTACAAAGACTCCATCAAGAGAAGAAACCAAAACGGTGCATCTAATCAACTGCAGGGCCACATTAGTCCCACTGGTACGTGTCTGTACGTTCACTCGCGATGGTTTGCTGATGCACATAGGACATTGGCAACCGTATATCTGCGGACAGGAAATTTTTCAAAACGAAAAATGTTACACACACCAGAATTCTAAAAATGGCTTTGTGTCTTGTGTTTTGGAACACACAACACCCAGCAATTTTACACTTTCGCAGTCTTCCTGTGGCGCTGAAAATTCGCTCTCGGCCCATTTCCTCTGAAGCACTCAAGTCAGAATGTCAACAACTTAGATGTAATTCGGACAATAATGATTGTTTCGTGTGGTTCTGCAGCTGTGAGCGAGCCCAGCATCCCGTCGTTGAGCTCGAGCAGCTCGCGCGTCAGTCCTGTGCTCCCTGACGTCGAAACCGCCTCGCCCACTGTACCTGCCACTCTGTCGGCGCACGAGAACGCCTCCGCCGCAGAGGAGACGACGGTACAAGGGGCAGGTAAGCAAGTGTTTGCAACTGATCCTTTACCGCCTGTGCGCAGGGCGGCTGCTGCCGCGTCGTCACTGTTGCGTTTGGATGCAGACAAGGATCCATGGGGATGGTCGAGGGGTTTGAAACACCACAATATCGTTGGGCTTGGAAATTTTGCGAGTCTTGTTCGATCCACACTTCCAGGAATGTTCCACCATGGGAAAGTCGTGCATTAGGCTTGATGTGCGTGGTCTTGCCTGGTGGTGTCACATCTCGTTCTTGTTGCTCTGTGCGGGTAGAGGTGGATGTCTTCTGATCAAAAATTTCCAGCTCGTGACTCGTTGAACTAAAATTTCGGGTTTCGTGTTTCTTTTCAACGCGGTTCGGCCGTTAGCCGTGGGCTTGGTCACTGTTGGCATGCCACTCTGGCAATTTTCACCTCAGAACAAGATGCTGATCATTTTCCTGGAAAAAAACCCCACCAAATTTTGAGTGACTTGTCTGAGTGACTTGCTTGTGTGAGTGTGTGGGGGGCATGTCACTCAGTCAATCTTAGTCTTTGAAATATGAGTCATTTTGATGTTCGTGCAGGTGCTGCGGAACCTTCAACCTCTGAGAAGAAAGAAGAGGAAACCCACGACAAAAGTGATAAGAAGCCCAAGAAGAATAGATGCCACACTTGCAAAAAGAAAACAGGTCTAACAGGTGAGCATTTTCGTTGGTTTGAAAGTCTCTTGTCGATTTGACACACTCTCTATCGGTTGAATTCCAAACGGAACCCGGCCCCCCCCCACCCCCCGAACAGCAACGAAGCATTACTGTCTTCTATCGTCAAAACAAACGGTTACTGACATTTGATTTGATTGCAATTGATTGAAGAGTGAACGAAGAAGTTTTTCTCTTTGCAGGATTTGAGTGTCGCTGTGGGGGTCTGTTTTGTGGGATTCATCGCTATTCGGACAAGCACGATTGCACGTTCAACTACAAGGAACTTGGACAGGAACAAATAAGGAAAAACAATCCTGTGGTGGTTGGTGCCAAGATTCAAAAAATCTAAGTTGGTGGTGTTGTGAAGAAAAAAGACTGAGTGATATTCAATTGATTGTTATCTTCCCAGAACACAACTCCCATGATTGTAAAACTGAGGACAGTGATCACGGGAATAGAATCCATCAACATACAGCAGCAGGCCTGATGTAGGTTTTGATTTATTCGAGACTTTGAGTTGTTTCACTCAATTGTGGTTCCCTAGGTTTTAAATTGATTGCAGAAACTTGTAGGAAGTTGAAGGCAACAACATTTCGTTTTGCGACAACAAGCACAATCATTGTGACTGGTTAATTTTACTCAGGGTAAGGCAATTGCGTTTTTCGTCACCATTGGCCTCGCAGTGTTGAGTCGGTTGGTCGATGGTGGATGCAACCGACAATAATCTCTCAATTCATCAGTGATTATTCGCCTCGAATTCGACCTGATGAGCAGGCCCGATTCATGTTTTGTTTCACTCAAATAGGCTTCATCAAGGTTGCCAATTTATGGTTTCAAGGTGCAAGTTGTGCAATGATTGGTTTGAATCATCCGTATCATTGTGTGTGTGGCGCGAGTGCTCATTGAAATCGTCTCTTCAGGTTTGAACGAAAGGTCTGTTTGTGTGGAATCCATCGTTTAGGAAATTTTTCACATCACACGTGTGTTGTACATGTTCAACAAATGTTTATACATATTGATGTATGTATCAATCATTGTAATGGTGAAGCAACCATTCTTGTAGGGAAACTTCGTTGGAGTCTTTCCGTTCTTGGGTCCCTTACTTGCATGCCCTGGCGCAATGTACTGTACAAACTAGGCTTTGAATTTGGTGTGACGTACATGATTTGGGCTGACATGAGTTCCGTGTTTTGTTCTCAATCTTCTGGTGTATCAAATCTTTGCCCTCTGTTCCAGTTTGCTCTATGATGAGTGCATGCAGCTTCAGAAAAGTTCACTTTGTTCGTATTTATTACACTGGCAAGGTCTAAGCTGAGGCTTCGGTCCTTTGCACTGCAGGAAGCGCTTTTTGGTGTACAGTTGTTCCAGCGCGTCTGGCTCGTGCGTGCGCGAGCTCGGCGTTGTACACGAGGCTTCAGTTCATGGGCACGATCAATACTTAAAAAGATTCGGCAGTTTTGAGAAAGAAGCACCCGTCGAAGATCATGGACGTGTTTTTGTTCGACTCGTGGCTTTTTGCGCATGCAAAAAACCCCGAGTGACTCCCAAGCGTGATCAAGGGAAACAAGTTGCCAAGTTTCTTGCGATTTTGAGTGACGCTGGACACGTGATTTGTGTTCTTGTGTTTGAAAATGTGGTTTTAATGACCCAAGTGGTTCATGAAAATCTCACAGGAATATTCGGAATTGCTTGCGCATTGTTTTTTCTTCTTTATTTTGTTGTGGATGAGCAATGGCAAGTGGTCTTTCTTTTCTTGCGTTTGAACACACGTTTGTCCATTTGTAACTTTATTGACATGGCATGTTTCTCTTGCAAGGGCTAAGAAATAAATAAAGCTTTTTGAAAAGAAGTCTTTCCGGTTGAAGCGTTGTGAAAATCCCAGAAGTCCCATCAGTTTGTGTCAAGATTTACAACAAATCCAGGTTTTATTTAGGCTGACAGATTTGTCGGGAGGGGCCTGTTTCAATCAGAATTCACAACTGTTTCAATCAGAATTCACAACAAATGAAGGCGTGCAAGTCTCATGTGAAGTCCCGAAATCTTAGTTCTGGTTGAGTGGCAATCACTCCTTGGGGTGGGGGGACACCCCAAGGCCCTGTTTTGAAATTTTGAGTTTCCTGTCGGACAAAGATCACTTACAAGAAGCTACACAAAAAGCGCGTTGCCTGGCACGTAGCTGGGCGCAATAGTGTCGTGTGTTGGCACGGACCATGCAGTTTTGGGACAGGCAACCCCATGAACCCATTTTGTGGCCACGGATTGCTTCAACACCCCCACCTCCCACGAACTTTTTCATGGCTACAAATCAGTTTGCCCCAACCAGTTCACTCCCTCTCTTCCTCCCACCGCCCTATTGGCAGTGCGATGTGTTGCAGTGATTTTTTTCAAGCCCGCGGTCGCCGAAGGCATCAGTAACAGTGGGCTTGTAATCACCATCAGACTTTCTGTCTATATATCTGTTCACCACTCAGTGCAGTTAGCAGGTTTGGGGGGGGGGGGTGCCTGTGCTGAGCATGCAATAGGTTCTGTATGGCCTACTTGTGACTCTTGCGACTGAGCAACAACGACCAAAAACGAACAAAATTAAAAATGAGCTGTCATTTGGAAAAATCAGACCTCGGATTGTTCGTCGAAACGTGCGAAGCAACAACTTTAGGCAACCTGTTTGTCAAAATTGTGTGGTGATGGTCACGTAGCCGTGCCATCTGGGTCCCGCTGACGGCTTAAAACCAGCAGCATCCATGTGTGCACACTTTGGAATCTAACCCTCACATCTACCCAGGCCAGGCCCCCCACCCAGGCCAGACCCCCCCCCCTGCCCAAGCCAGACCGCCCCTGCCCAGGCCAGACCATTCCTGCCCAGGCCAGACCACCCCTGCCCAGGCCAGACCACCCCCATCATCAGCCACCCTCATCAGTCAAGATTGCTCACGACCATCGGGTCCCACCGGGACTTCTTGTTTATATTTGTACATTTCATCAATGTACAAAACATTCACGTGCACGTCACGTCACGTCAGCACGTGAAAAGGACGCTCGCGCTGTTCCGCTCGCGCTATTCCGTTTTGAACCATTTGGCGGGAAACCTGGGGCGCGCAAGAATCACTCCAGGCGGCGCATGCGTACTGCCACTTCCGCTCATGCCGCCGGAAGCAGCCCGCTAGCGAGGCATTTCGAAATATTTCCAAAATGGTACGATTTTACTGAAATCTCCTGTTCTTTTGGGGACAATGCTTCAATTTTCCGAAGCTGGATGTTCGTCTCAGACGAAAAAACAACCGGAACGTTGGATGGATGGGATATGTTTTCAGAAGAATTGGTTTGAATTCTATCCCATATTGTGGCATTATCCATTTTGCTTTGATCTGTTGGGCAATGGTCCTCTCTTGAACTGTTCAGACTGTTTCTTGTTTGTACCTTGTTCGTATCTATTGGGCAGTAGTACTCTCTGAATCTGTTCAGATTGTTTCTTGTTCGTACGAGGTGTTCGTCTGCGGATTTCTGCGGCAACACTTGTTGTGTCCGGGTCTGAATGCGAGACTGAAGGGTTGAGTAGAGTCAGACTCCAGGTGGTCAGTTGTCAGCGAGATGTTCAAGTGCTCAGACGTCTAACACGGTTTCAGAAACATTTTATCAGCCCCTTGCGCTGATATTGTTTTGTGTCTGCGTATGCCTTTGGGCTGGATAGCATCCGGGTTTCCCCCTCACCACCACCCAAATATTTTGGGCCGGTGTATCAGGCAGGGATGACGACGCAAACATTTTGACGTTGTCAACAATGCCCAGGCATCAAGATTGCCAAGGTACACACAACGACCCTTCACCACGATGCAACGTACGTGTACGAGTATTAAATTCTGTAAACAGCAATCAAAGTGTGTTTTGCTGGAACTGCACACTCGGTCATCCTTTTTGCCCAGCTGGTCATCACCCACACAGGTCTGAAACTCCAGGTGTTCTTGATGACTTTCAGTGAGGGGTGTCAAGAATGCCTGTTACACTGGGCTTCCAGAATTGGGGTTTCCGAGTTGCCCCCACCCCCCGAAAATTTGTGGACTTTTGTCATTTTGACTTGGGGTTCCAGATTTCTGGTGAGCGAATGTATAGGTCGGAAATGCGGATCAAGCGGCTGATGATCCACTTGGAAGTCTAGTTTGCGACCCGTTGAGAAAAATCCGCATCGTCTATGTTGGAAATGAAGCTTTGTGGACTCGGTGCTGCCGCTTCTGGACGTCCCGTAAGAGTTGTTCTCCCCAAGGCCCAGACGACGTCGGTACAACTGATTTCACCGTTGACATCTGGGCACACCGGACCTGCGGTCAACTCGGCATTCTGTTCTGATCCAACAACACACTGGTTTTGCTGGTGTCGCAGGAGGAATTATTGAAGGATAACGGGCTTGCAATTGCCCCGTAAGCCACTCGCTGTCGGGGGTGACGTGACCACTGACAGTTTGGCAACGCGCCTGTGTTCAAAGCTCAGCATTCTTGGGATACAAGCAACACTGCCAAAACGAGAAAACTATTTGAAATCGCAATGCAGAGACGACTGCAGAGCAAGACTGTATCTACTGTAAGTCTGTCGGGCTTGGATGTCTGAATGATTTGTTGGTTTGAGTTTCATTGCCGCTCAATTGATCCCTTTTGAAACAATGAAAACTGTGCTTGTTGAGCTGGGCGCCCGATCCCGATCTTTGATCTCGTGTTCTACACAATCATTGTGGTGTTCTGTTTGTGTGTTGACACGATTGTAGTATGTGGGGGGGGAGCAAGTGGCACCCCCCTACAATAATCTGGGATTACCACAAAAGTCAAAGTTCTGAGAAATTGCAAATAGTTTCTGCTCCATGTTCCAATTTTCGTGCTGGAAACCACAACAGCGATTCTCTCTGCTTTTCTGTTTCAGAAGCCGCTCATGCTTCACGGACACGAGAGGTCCATCACGCAGATCAAGTACAACAGAGAAGGCGACTTGCTGTTTTCCAGTGCGAAAGACCCCCAACCCAACGTGTGGTATTCTCTGAACGGGGAAAGGCTTGGATCTTTCAAAGGACACTCAGGTGCCGTGTGGTGCATCGATGTAAATTGTATCCTTTTGAAGAATACAAGGCACGTTTGAAAGTATGAGTTTGCCACGTGGCAGAATTGGCCGGTGTGTTCGTAAGTTTTTGCTGAGTCCTTGACAGTTGTGAAGGGGACACCACAAAAGTGTTCACAGGAGCTGCCGATAACACTGCCCGCATGTGGGACTGTCAAACTGGTGAGCAAAATATTCCAGGAAAAACCTGTCGTGAAGTTTGGTGTGTGGAATGATCGAGCACGCGTTTCAAGACTTGCGGTGTGCTGTGGCCGCCTTTGTTGAGTGTGAGCTGTCTCAGGGCACCAAAGATCTCAACATCATTCAAGCGCGCGGTTCGGCATTCCGCGCACTTATTGTAGTCACCATCACTGTGTAATGTTGAGTTACAGGGGGGAGGTAACTCAACATGGTGAAAATTAGCCAGGATTATTTTCAGGCCATTTTAATAAGCATTTTTCATTTTTTGGCCATATTGAGTTGCTCCCCCCCCCACCCCTGGGCAACTCAATATGGAAATTATTTTTTAATTTTTCCAAAATTGGCTGAAAATGATTCTGGTAAATTTTCAGCATATTGAGTTGCCCCCCCCGCCCCTGACTCAGCACGGGCTGGCTCAAATAATATGGCATGTTCAAACTCAGATTGAAGTTCCTCCAATTCTCTGTGAACAATGAGCTCGTGGCGTGAACCGCGCGCTTTTTAGGCGGAGCCTTCTTGTTGGAGGGCATCTTTCTGTGTGCACCACACCCCGGCCACAACTTAACTCCACTGCATCAGTGAACCCATCCCTTGCCATTGGGTGGGAGGAACCTCCGTCCGAGACGACCCCCCCCCCACTCCCCACCTCGAGTCATTGACATGTGCCGGCCAAGTCACAGGGCCTGATACTGAACCACGGACACCGCTCTGACAAAGTTTTGAAAAGCATTTTATTGCAACAGGAACGCAGCTGAACGAACTGAAGACAAAGTCCGCAGTCAGGTCCAATGGATTCTCGTTCGGAGGTCACATGATCTTCTATACAACAGACCGGGCCATGGGTCACCCGTGTGAAATGTTGCTGTTTGACATTCGGGACGAATACCAAATAAGTAAGTGGACACACTACCTCTGAACAATCGTCTCAGTGTTGCAGTCCTTGTGCCAGCAGCAGGGGCCTTTTGCTGTTTGATTGCGGTCGTTTTATCACAGACCTTCAGAGCACACCCACTACAGCTTTGTAAATTTCGAAGTGGGTTGAAACAAACACCCAATTTGCCACATTCATCGAAGAAAATGTGCACTTTTGAACCAAAAATTGGCACAGAAAGAAGGCATGTGCATTGCACACAGGTACCATTTCTCGAAACTGACGGAGAGTCTTGGCACGTGAAAGAGACACGGGAGACCACGTTTTTACACGCAACTGATGGGTATTTGCCACTTTTGCGTGTTGACTGAATCGTGTCGTGGTCCTTGACTCCGTGTGTCCTTTGAGACGAAGAGATGACCATCCTTGTGAACTGCTTTATCTTCAGTGTTGTCATCTGTTTTGCGTGTCAAGAGCACAAAGCAACACACGTGTATTCCAGACCTGACATGCCTCAGGATAAACGCAGCACGAACGGATGATCAAAACGACTGTGTCACGTCTACAAAGTCGATCGTATCACAGTCTGCTTTGGTCAACTGTTTGTTCTCAAAGACGTCGTGGGGAGCAGCTGCAGTGACATCCATACAACTTTTCATCGCGAAACGAAACTCGCTGCAAAGAATGGCCGACGGTCCGCAATCCGAGCTCGTCAGTTGCCGAACAACTGACTTGCTGCGAAGCTTTCCGCTTTTGTGTTGATGAAGGTTTGTCAGTTTCCTTTGGTTGAGCTTTGTTGCATTTTTTTCCTGCAGAGAACAATGAACCATTCCTCACCCTACCCATGCCCAGCTCTTCAAAAGTCACCGCAGCCGTGTGGGGACCGTTGGAAAAAACCATCATAACGGGTCATGAAAAGGGCGAACTCATGGTGTGGGACGTCAAGGTGGGTCTGACACACACGTTTGTGAACAATGAGATTCGGAAGAAGGAAACTCGTTTTTGTTGACAGAAGTTATGATCCTCGCGTTTCTTCTGCAGTCTGGGGAGAAACTGATGATGACTCACGACCACTCGAAGCAGATCAACGACATTCAGATGTCCAAGGACATGACCTGTTTGATCACGGCCTCCAAAGACTCCACGGCGAAGGTGCGCACCTTGTGTTTGGGAAGAAGGGATCGACCACTCTTGGAACTTCGGTGTCGTTTTGCCAATTGGCAGAAGTTTGGAAAACCAGCAACAAACTGGCAAAGCATGACATGAGACTCACAAAAAGTTTGATTTCAGTTGTTCGACACCAAATCATTGGATTTGCTCAAGACGTTCAAAACGGAGAGGCCAGTGAATTCTGCTGCGATATCGCCGTTGAAGCCCCACGTGAGTCTTCTTCACAAACGAGTCCTCAACACCAGACAAATGAACTCTCGTTTTTGGTCAGACACAGAACTCTACTGATCTCAGTGTGAGCGTCTGGCTGAAGAGACTGTGATGTGTTGCCATTTTTGTGTCATATCACAGCCTTTTTGGTCTGCTGCTTGCACATCCAAACAGCGCGTCGTGAACGGAAGCAGTAGAGACCTGCTCTTTTCTAGCAAATTGTCGTGCACGGGGATGTGCTGTGTCGATTTCAGCAACGTGCAACATTTCCACGCTTCAATTTGAAACATCAGAGACTCCACTCTTTTCCACACGGAAGTTTGTGCCTTTCCAGGTTGTCCTTGGAGGTGGACAAGAAGCGATGGACGTCACAACCACGTCCACAAGAATAGGGAAGTTTGATGCGCGTTTCTTCAGTTTGATATTTGAGGAGGAATTCGGTCGAGTGAAAGGCCATTTCGGTCCCATCAACTCCGTGGCGTTTCATCCCGACGGCAAAGGGTATGTGTGCTGCAAAATCTGTTGCGTCGTCGAAAATATAATCGAGCTTGGTGAAATGGCCTGGATCGTGTGATGTGTGGTGCTTCCTTGTTTTGCAGGTACAGCAGTGGTGGGGAAGACGGATATGTTCGAGTGCACGCTTTTGATTCACAGTACTTTGACTTCGATTTTGAGTACTAGAACACAACGACTTGACGTTTTTCTTCAGCACAAGGACTGCTATCCTTGTGCAGCGGGACAACAGCGGCGAAGTGTCGGCGATGAGGACAAATTGCAGGAACTGTACTCGAATCTGGGACTTCATATTTATTGACATTTTGAGTTACAGTTTAGCAACTGTAATCTTGAAATGGCATCTTGTTGACTTTGGACAAACACTTTTGAGACATTTAATAAATCTCCATCGATGGAAAAGTAGAGAAACATCGTTTTGTCTCCGTGCTGAATGCAAGATTGGCCACCAAAGGGAGCGAATGTGGAACCACAAACAGACGAAAAGGAGGCACGGAAACTGAAGACAATCGATGTCGTGGACGTTACTGACGCACAGTACATTCTACAAAGGCAGACCCAGATTTCAGACCGCGTCAAGGTGAGGTCTGACATGCTGTTTTGCTGCCACCTTTCTGGACTTGACACGTGTTTCTGTGACTTTTGGAATCTGGTACTCCGGAAGTTGACCTGAAAAAAAGAGTTGCATTTCAGTGGTTAGTGATCAAACCGCAGAAGACGGGTTGACGGGTGCTCGAATGACTGGTGAGTGGAACAACCAAAGTACTGTTGCGACGAGCTTGCTTCAAAAGGACCCGCAGAACTTGTCGAGGTTTTGAATCAAATGATATTTTTGACAGGCGTGCTCAGCTCATAAAAAGAAGGATCGATGTTTGCAAAATTTCCGTGAAAGTTCACACCGTGTGGAGACAATCGTTTATTTGGATGTGCTGACATGGCTTTTTGGAATGGCAACATCCAGTCAGTGCGTCGGCAACAAAGGGGTCGGTGCAAAGAAATGTTGGTCTTGGCTGAAGGAAACTTAACGTCAGACCTTTGATCAGAACCTGAAAAATCCGAATCGCTGACGCTGCGTGTCGGTTTATCCAAACAAAACGTCGGCATAGTGTCCAGTGTCAAAACAGCTCACACATCAACAACTGCGTGTGTCAATGATAACTTTGGGTGAACAGTGAAATGGAACTGACCATTCACGTGTGATCACTACAACTGTGCCGAGTGAAATGTTTATGAACTGGAATTTTAACCTATGGCGAATCTTCCCTCGCTTCTTCCCTTGGCATTGCGTTGTCGTCTTTGAAGTTAAGGAAAGAAGTGTGTGAGCGAGTTGAATGGAGTTTGAGCGTTCAAAAATTCCAGCTTATTTGGTTTTTTTTTTTCATTGATATATATTTATAAAAATTCTCCTGTTTTTGGTACCAAAGCCTTCTCCGATGGAAAGCACACTCAAATCGTGGAATCGTCGCTTGTCTGCCCAGTGAGTCGTACCAAGTTCTGCGGGCCTGGGAATGCTGCTGCGTTCGAGTTTGTACTCGAGGTCCTCGAGAACGGCGTTCACTGCTGAGTTGAGGGAGACTGACGCGGCTCCGATGTGCGCCCGGGCGACCTCCCTGATCAGCTTCAGCAGTGCCTGAAAACATCACGTCAAAACAGTTTCAGCTGATATCACTTGAGAGTTTTTCCTGGACGAGCAGCTTGTCATCCGATTTTCAGAACATTGCAGAAACAAAATGGATGTGAAATGCGTGCTGAGCGCAATAAGCGGGCGTGTTGCTCACTTCTCTCTCGATCGGCGGTTCAACGTTCTCCAGTGACTGTAAGCGCTCGGACGTGTTTTCTTGCTTGTGAAGTTGAGCCGATGATGCTTTTGCTGCCAGCTCCATTTGACGCCTTTCAGCGGCTTCGTCAAGTTCTTTGACTTTTTGTTCGTAATCCCAAATGTGGTGAGGCTTTCCTGTGTTCAAGTTGTCCACAGACTCCACAGTTTCAACAATGAGTGTATCAGTACTGGTTTGGTCTTCTCGCGGTTGCGTGAACACGAACTGATAGAGTTTGTAGTGGGCCATAAACGTGGAGAAGAAATACTCGGTGAACTGTTTGAGTTTTGGTGCGGGAACTTGAGTGGCAGACTGGCTACATTTTGCCTGCAGGAGTTTGATGGCGGCCGTGATTTGCATTCCTACAAAGGAAAGAAAAACACACAACTCGAGAGAATGAACAAGGGTCTGTACGACACGTCTTCGCCAATTGGGATCTCCATGTAAAGGAATTGCAAACCTTTGTGCACAAGATTGTTTTTTGTGGTGTCATTATTTGATGTCTCAATTCACCTTTGGTCTCCTGAATCATTTGGTCGACAATGATGAGTACTGGACTGATGTGATCCCAGCTGAAGCCTTTCTCTGCACAAAACATGAGACTGTCGTACAAAACGTCGAGGTGAATAGATCTTCTGTCGTCATCTTCGTCTGAGAGTGGTGGCCACCCCAGGCAGTGCAGCAGTTGTTGCCTTCCAGCATCTCGCTGAAAACAACAACTATTTGAAGTGTGGCGAAACATGCGCCGCGTGCATCCAGTTCAGATCCCCTCCTTCAGCTCACGTGCAACGGAAGACTGATCTCTTGCAGCCTTGAGGCGCGTGGCTACACCCGAGAATCCGAGAATTTGACGATTCTAGTGTGTAACGAATAGCATTTTCATCCAGAGGATCTGAGAGAGTGTCTGAGAATCCGAGAAAGCTTGGGGCTCTAGGATTCTCGGGTCGAGAGTCCGAGAATTCTCGGATGCAGATTTTTAAATCGAACAGAGTCTTTGAAAGGTCAAAAAAGCGACTTGGTCAAGATCCATAATCTCATGGAGTAAACGAATGAGAATCAGATTGCCAGCACACGTGGACTGTAGTCTAGATATGGCACGTTAGCAACAGAACAGATCTCTGCATCTGGTTCATATTGGGTTTTTCATTTGTTGGAGTGTATTGTTGGTGTCTGAAGTTGAGATATTGTCCTTTTTCATGGTGTTTCACCTCCTGGGAAGCAATCCTCCTCACACCACCGCTGGACAGCGCCGCCATATTGGTTGCTAATGACGCAGTCTCTGGTTTTCCCGCCTTCATGTTTTGCATCATTTGACAAGATTGTTGTCTGGCCAGACGGTCTTGGCCACACTACAGACCAAAAAGACAAGCAAACATCACTTGTGGGTGTTGGGCGAATTTTTTTCCCAAGTTTTGGCCGAAGGTGTCCTGCAACAGGCGATCACGTGGGCAAATATTTGGTTGCCACGAGATGTGGTTTTTGGGTGACATGTGCATGTAAACATTTGGCTGGAAACTTGCGGTGGCTAATGAGTTCTCACGTCATGTAAGCGAATTTGGATATGAACACGCAGGTAAACTGGCAAAACTGATAGATCTACTCGTGCATGTGAATCTATACGTCTGCATGATCGTTTCTGTCGATCTGTTGATGGTTGACAGCGACAGTTGTGAAGCAGCGGGCACCTGCTGCGGGAATCTGAAGGTTTCTCGATCTGGATTTTGCACCCTGTAGTGATATCACAAACACACGGGTTGGTATCTCGGGTGAGACTGACGCGGTGGCGCAAATCTCTATGTTTATTGTATGTACAGTGCTGCCACCTGTCAAGCGGTGGTT
>JAAUXT010055885.1_pt1 | contig 15538 bp, 13 predicted proteins | sample 7278171 | NCBI WGS metagenome assembly JAAUXT01 (sample SAMN14350112, study PRJNA611818) | marine sediment metagenome | isolation source: surface marine sediment (1.8m) | place: French Polynesia: Moorea | collected 2018-08 | reverse complement strand
CTGTTCATGGGATGCACCCACCACCGTCTTGTTACCACCTCCAGAGCCGACAAGACAAGTGTTATCAGAAGAAGTAAAATCCTGCATTTCCGAGGATGCAACAATCACGCTCTAACTAAAGATCGACGAGGAGTCAGCTTCTTCATTCTCAAGGCACGCGCCATTTTTGCAGAAGTGACAAGCAAAACTCAGCAGTTTGAGAACAGCTTGAATTTATTGGGAATCCCGCAACCAGATTTTTGGGGTCAAAACCCAAACACGATTGCGCGCTACGCACTCACGCACAATGTTACGCACCGTGTCTGAACAGGCATGTGTGATGCACACCCAGAAAAGCCGCAGCGCACCAAAAACCGCAAATTTTGACCCACATACAGAGCGTGCGTAACGTCGTGCGTATGCGCCAGCGCACCCGGTGTGAATTGGGGGTCACGCCAAGTGACTGGTGGAGTGACTGGTGGACACACTCATGTACCGTCAGGTGCACCATAGGTCGCAGTGTCTGATCTGATAAGCAGATTGATTCGCTGAGCACCAAGACTCACACATGAGCTCGATCCACTTGTGCAATGCACAGGATGTTTTTTGTCTCGTTTTTTCCTCTTCTTTTCTTGCCATCCAAACTTTTCGGATTCATGTACAAGGTAGAAAATCGTTCCTGTAGTTTCACTGTACCCAATTTTCAGGTTGTAAAAAGAACCATTCAGCAACTGCACACACCAGTCGGGAACTCACATTTCCTGTCTTGTACATTTTCTTAGAGTTTGTGCACACAAAACGCTTTGTGAGGAAAGGAAAAGTGGCTTGAAATGTCAATCCTCTCTGAGCGACGAGCCCGTGCTTGCTTCACACTCGCCAAAACCTTTCCGTCATGGATTCAAGGAACCAGTGTGAATAGAACCACTGTACTCGTGTGTGTGCACCATTTCAGGCACAAATTGCGCGCGGCGTTCCGTCACGGACACGGAACCAGTGTGAGCAGCCTGACCAAATGCTGCAACTGCTCCTGTTCCGAGTGTACCACGAAACACACTTGGCAAGAGCACAAGAATGACACAACACTCGACAGTATCTGCACGAAAGGAGGAACAAGATTTGAGATTTCTTTGCTTGTCCAGGTGGATCAAATATATCGTCTCTTTCACCACCGAAAATGAAGCAATGAGGAAGAGCGTCGTTTTTGTCGGCACTGGACTCAAGAGAAAACTCAGGTGAGGCTTTTGTTGTGGGATGTTCCTTCAGGGCAGAGTGTCTCCTGGTCATGCAGCACGAGGTTTTGTCTCCAAATTTTCCTTCTTTTGAGATGGCACATCCATGCATGTGCTGTGAATCCAACAAAAGCTGATACCAAAATATTGCTTGATACCATACTTTCATATGGTGAGGAAGCAGGATTCTGTTGTGAACAAATTGGTAAATGACCCTTCAGCCAAGTTCTCAGATCTCTGTAGTATTTGTGCCAAATTTGCAGGTTTTCCTTCACAACAGAGCCAACCTTCAGTGCAACGTTTAGCTGAAAGAGAATCTTTCTCTTGTTCTATTTGGTGACATTTTGAAGAAAAGTTTCCGACTCTGCAAAATTCACCTTGTAAAATCTGTCTTTGTCCACACTTTACCAGCTTTCTTCTACAAACAACAACATTTCCCAAACTTGTGCAACCTTTTCATCAAGACGTTTTGAGTAATTTGACCAAAGAATGGTAAAAATATTCAGTTTTTCAGGTTTGATAGCCATAAGACCCAAAATTTCAATTTTAGATCAAAGAAAAAAATATTTTTGTTCTTTTTGGTCAAAAGAACCAAGGTCCTGTCCAAAAGGAAAAGAACAAGTGACAAAAAAAGTTGTTGGTCAGTGTGCAACACCGTAATTGCAAAAAGAAGGAATCTCATACATGCGTGCAAGCAAGTCGGCCAGATGTCCCAGCCCATCCCGCCAAGTACCAACCCTCCCAGTGGGTTGCATACCCAAGGGGGGAGGTTGCCTGCTCGGGGAGTTTGTGATCTGCCGCACCTTTAGTTAGCAGTCATTTTTTTACCTCAACCCCACCAAGTTCTTTGTGCATTTTTTGTTTGATAAACGCCGAGGTCTGTCTCCCGAGGCCCCACACTAACTCTCCTTGGCTGTCTGAATGTCATGCATTATTCACTTGCAACTGCAGGCATAAAAAAACCAAATGATTCAAGTCCAATACCCAACCAAGTACAACATGCAATCATTTTACAGCCTTCATCAATTTTTGTAGTTCCTGATGTATCACCCACTTTGTGCAACAAAGTCCAATGTTTAACAACATCAAACATTTGAACATTTTACCCTCAAAACCCCAAAATATTAAACTTGACAAATTCGTTACTCTTGAATTATCTTTGACCCAAATAAATTCAAAAAGAACAAAAAGATCCAAATTGGGAATTTATCTTCACCAAGAAAATTGTGTACACATAGTTTCTGCCCTGGCTGCCTGTATGTCGGTCATTTGTTTCGGTCACCCCTGTTTTGGTCGCTCAAAATTGAGCGACTTTCAACTGGTGCAACCTCCTCAAATCACCAAAAAAGTGCATCCTATCCTGAGCGCCAGGAGGGTCTCGTCTACCGAGTGGTAAACCTTTTACAACCCCAGCTTGCATGCATGTCATCTTTTTGGGACATTCCTGATTGTCCACGGTGCATCAAAAGTAGGTTTGCCACAGCAGCACGAGGAAAATCTGTCAGTGGTTTGATGAAAGAAGATTCAAAAGAACATTGAGCGTGAGACGGTTTGTGTTCAGAAAAGCTGCAGCATAGTTCACCTGCTCAGGTGAACTTGCTCGTCCTAAATCAGCACTTCTCTCAGTGATGTATGCATCCTTGGCGGATTTTAATGGCTCCTCGGCTGGTTGACCACTTTAAATGCCAGGGTGACTGATGCACACATCAGTACATGCACTGACTGCACCGTGCGTGCACGCGCGCGCGGGCTGCATGCATCATTTCGCGAAGTTTTGAAACGGTGACGCATTTTGGAGATTTGGCTCTTGATGCAGTGCGTATATTCTGTCGTCTTCACAAGGGAATGTCAGTTTGTTCAAAAGCAGAAAAAAGGCACGAATGTGTACACAGTCGCATGTCAAAGTGCACTTTGTGCCGAATATTCTATTTTTGCGCAAACATATGATTTGTGTTCGATGCATTGGCAAGATTTTTGTCAGGCGGTTTGTGTTGAGATTGGATCGGGATTTCCATCAAAGTAACCGGTAAGACTGCTTGTTTCAATGTCTGTGTGGCTTTTGCACGAGTCTCCAGTGACAAAGATGTGCGCCAACTCTGTCGACAACATGGACCACTTGGCGGAGTGTTCATGCGACCACATGAACCTTCCTGTTCCCCAAGACACACATTCCTGTCACGGGTGGGTGGGTCACCCAATGTTTGAAATTTTGATATCCAAAATTTTTCAGTGAAGGGACACCAATGACTTCTTACACTTGGGTAGGGCGGGGGTCACCCACCATTTGAAAATTTTATGTTCAAAATTTTTCAATGTCAGGTGAAACTTCAGGTGACCCCTGGAAATTTACATGCAGGGGGATAGGTCACCCAAAATTTGACATTTTGATGTCCAAAAAATGTTCAATGTTGGGTCAGGTAACCCTGCAAATTTCAGCCACAGGGGAGGGGGGTCACCCAACATTTAAAAAAATAGTGACATCCCCAAGTGGATGTCATGTGGACAAGTTGGGTGGTGGGGTGGGGGAAGGATAGCCAAAATCACATTCAGACGCAAAAGCGCCAGAAGAGTACATTGCGGCTCCACCGAGAGGAAAAACAGGGGAAATGATGTGCTCTCTACATGTCTGACGGTATGTGGTGCACTTTGATAACATGTCAATCACTTTTGTTTGACTTCTCAAGGAGATATTAATGTGTATCAAGTGTGAAGATATCAGAACAAAGAACACTGTTTTGGTCAAGGCATTGCAGTGTTTCGACTGTTTCACCCTTCTGAGTTTGCACAGAACTCCACGAGACAGGTAAGTGTTGCAAGACTCGTGTGAAAAATCTGTGTACAACACGAAATTGTATGTTGTCAATCATCTGCTGAAGACAGAAATTTGCACACAAGTGTTACAAACAAGAAGGCAAGGTCAGAAAAAGAGCGCAGTTCCTGACAGCAGGCACTATGGTCGCAACACGCATTGTTCACAACCAATTTGGTGGATCACTTTTCAAACAGGCCATACCGGGCTAGCTGTGCTGGGGATGGGGTCATGTGGCTCGCATAAAAAAGCTGACGTGTTTTCATTGATGGCCAGCATCAAATTCTGAGCACAGCAAATTTTGGCCAGCAACATGACTTTCCCAGGCTGGGGTGGTGTGGCCAGGGCAACTGACTTTTGTGACCTTGTGATCAATGAGCCTGTGACAACACCCAGTATTACACCAAGTACATGCAAGTATTGGGCCAACTTTCAAACCACCATGCACACAATGATCATGATCAATACCCCCATTGGGCCAAGTTTCAAATGTGAGGGTGGGTGAGGCAGTGTCAGGTGGCCAATTTTTTTTTTTTGGGGGGGGAGGGCTCAGAACTTGATGCTGATCATCATCCAGTGGCAATTTTTCCTTTTGTCACACAGGCCATGCTGCACTCTGCAGAATACGCACGCGCACACACAAAACAACACCATGCTGATTACACTTTGCCTGCAGCTATGTTGCAGGCTGTGGGCAGGAAAATATTTTTCACTGTGTGATTGACGATCAGCATCACATAATGAGCAAAAAACTGTTTTGGCCACATGACACCCTCAGCCAGTCATGCACACAGACCAGAGAGATAAATAGGACGGAGAGAGCTGTGCAGTGGCCGTGCTGCATAACTTGCTGCATATATAGGCTAAGGGCATGCAGCTTCTTGCTCATTCTGCCACAAGTTGATTGGAAGCAGGGACTGGTAAAATCTGTGAGAGAAAGATCTAGAAATATACCTTTTCTAAAGGACCTGGTGAACAATATGGGATATACAATTGTTGGTGAATATATTATGCTCAGTTTGAGTGTATTTTTGGATGGATTTAACAAACTTTTTTCTGAAACATTTTCTGCAATGGATTAATGTTGTGACAAGAAAAGCATTCATTATTTGGATACAAAAGTACTAAACTGGATTTATTGGCTTCTGTTTGAAGTCCATATATGATTTTGTTGGAAGTAAATTTGTGACAAGACAAAAATTGTTTTGATGAAGTGCCAGAATTGGATATTGTGGATTTTTGTGAATGTGTTCATCATGGTGCAATCATGTGCTGCACTTGGTTGTACAAATCATGCCAAGAAGGCATCAGGCATTTCATTCCACCGATTTCCACATCACAAGAAGGAGTTGTTGCAGAAATGGATACAAGCAGTTCGGAGAAAGGACTTTGTGCCAAGTAAAACACATTGTTTGTGTAGTATTCATTTCACACCTGCCTGTTTTAAACAAGGCAAGAAGCACCAAACTCTGAAGGAAGATGCTGTCCCCACAGTATTTCCAGGATTTCCAGAGCACTTGCAGAAGATAGTTCTCAGGAGAAAATCCCCTGTGAAAAGGAAAGCTGAGGAATATGCAGAACAGCTGGCAAAGAAGGCAAAACTGGTGTGTGAGCACTCATACTCAAAGAAAGAGGTTGAGAAAGAGGACAAATGGAAGCAGAGAAGCACACAGAATGAACCCTCAGAACCACATCCAGGCAACCCAATGACAATTTTGGCAGAGACAATTCTCCTCCAAAATGATTTGGATCATCCCAATGACATGAGGGACACCATTCTGTACTACATTGCTGGTTTCCTTGTCCGATCGCTCCTTCCTCATATCAAGTGTCAGACCTGCAGGGAAGCACTCTGCCAGAGTGAGACAAACTGCCATGCATTTGAGTCTGTGTTTGTGCCAACATGTGCAAAGTTTACCATCTTTAAAGAAAAAGGTGGCTTGGTGTTTCCTTCAATGGTAGTCTGGAAGATTGTAAAAACAACAGAACTGATCTTCAGACATTGAGTGATTGAAGAAGGGATTGGCATATCTTCTGATAAGAAACTGTTCTACAAGGTTCAGAATGCAGTGTTGCAGCAATATGGACCAGATGTGTTTGCATGTCCTCATTCACACTTTTTTGAACACAAGATGGGTGCAGAGATTGACCACATGTCAACAATGATCAGGAGAATCAGTGAGAAGTATCTGACTTTGAGGATGGCAACATATGCTCGAAAGTACAGTGAGATGGTGATCCACCAGAACTAACCATCTGTGAGGCACTTGCTTACCAAGGAAATTATTTTCCGACACTTGTAAAGAGAAACAACTGATTGTAGTAAAACTAAATTGTTGTGAATAGTGAACCTGTACTGAAGCATTGTATTGCATATCATCATTGATAAGGAAATGAGCCCTGTATATATATTGCCAATATATGATCAATATATGTTATCAATAAATGAGGAATGATCAATAATTCCAACCATATCTTTGTTAATAGAAGTACTTCATAAGTTGTGCTGAGTGAAAATATCAAGGACAAACTCAATAAAACTCATATGTAATCAGAGCTATTACATTTCCAATGAATAATCAATAACTTCAAATCAATGCTGGAACCTTCAGTATTGATGAAAATGAATCATATATCATATTTAGACATTTCAAGTTGGCAAGAGATAATTAAGTCAGGGAAAAATCAACAAAAATCTACTCTAATCAGAGCTAATACATTTCCAATATTTAAGTGATCAATATTGCCAAATCAGTCTTCTGTTAATATTGATGAAAAACACATCAAATATTTTATTTCTATATATTTACCTATAAGAAGTGAAAAAAGTCAGACAAATATCACTACTAATTGTCTCAAATCACAACCAATAAATAGCCAATAAGTGATCAATACATCCAAAATTGAAAAAAAATCACTGTCAAAACTTGACATATATTTAGGCTCTACTGTTCATTTGGAATAATTTTGAAAAAAAGTTGATAAATGGAAAAATATTGATGGAAAACATATTCAGGGCAAGTACCTCGCAGTTCTTTTTGCCCTTAACCTGCTATTATCGCTCAGCTGCATGACCGTTACACTTCTTTTGTATGGGAATACCGAAAGCCCAGAACTCTATTATCTCTATGACACAGACACACAATCAAATCGTGACTGTACCCAGCGCGCGGTGTGCGAAAACCGCGCGCTTACTTCCAAGTTTTCAAGTGTGCGGCAAATTTGCACCAAGCAGAGAGAAGTAGAAATAGAAGCCCTTGCAATATACCTGGTATCCGTTTTCTCACTTCATTGACACACAAAAATTGCAAATGTTTCTTTTGGCTCACATCCCTCTCCTTGACAGGAAAAAATTGTCTTCCTTTTGCAACAACAATGAGCACAAGGACTCATTTTTCCAGGACGAGTCAAAAGTGGCGAAAAGGTGAATCGCCGGAGAGGTGAGATTAGGATCCTGTGGCGGTTTGAACTTGAGGTCCAACGTTCATCTTCTATCGCAAATGACAACAGCGATATGACATTTTTGGTCAGGTCCTGCATCACGCATTGTTCTCACGCAGCGCGCAGACGATCTGCAACCACAATCAGCACGAACACATTCGAAGTGCATGACGTTTGGATCTACCCTATTGGTATACATATATGTATTTGCAGAGAAGAACTTTGACCACAAACTTCATCCCAGCAGAAGAAAGGAGCGTCAACTTTGACAAAGCTTCTTCACTCTCAAGTGGACAGCATACGAGATGCCGGTGTACCAGCAGCTGACCGAACAAACTTCACAGGACACAACCAAGTCCTGTTTCCCTCGCTTCACGAAGGGCTTGGTCTTCGCCCTTCTGGGCGCTTTCTCGGTGATATTGTGCGGGGCAGCCACCACGATGTGGGTGTGGATTCGCTACGGAGAAGACGGATACCATTCGCCCATGGTGCTTGGACCCATTATTCTGTTTGTTGGAGTGGTCAGTTTCATAACCATCTGTTCAATTCCTTTCTGGAAACAACGCAAGAAGAACACAACATATCATGTGGTGTATCAAGTGCAAATGACGCATCGGACTGATGTTTGAACAGATCCAAGCTCACTGTGAAAATTGTCTTGCCGATTCGTGCGCATAACGCGCCCAAAGGCACACAGTGCTTTGCGCACGCTTGGAAGAATGTCTTCAGAGACATCCGGACACGAGAGAGACTAACGCCTCAATATCTTATTGAAACGAAAACCAGGCGAAAATTTGTGAGCGCACCGATGGACTTCCAGCTTCGATAAGCGTGGGCTGCAATTTTTTCTGCAAAAGTCCCTCCATAAAACAAGGAATGAATTTGGGCAGCACGTGCACTTGCGTCATTCCTTCATTTGGAACACACTTTTTTTGGCGGACCATCACATTGGGGACTGCAACTGGAAAATGTGTGCGTAAGCGACGAGCAGAGTTCTTCATCAAACAATGTACATGTATTTTCATTGTACACTCACAGGTTCACAGAGCCACGCTGTTGTTGATTACCAATACTTGATCGGTTATTTTGACAAGTGGACTCGTTCCTCGTAACCGGTACTCCAACTACATATCACAGATGCAAACGTCACTGCGCGAAATGACAACGCAACTTATACAGAAAAATCTCTCAGAGAGGCGGACCCGTGCAGGATTTACACGAGGGTGGGTGCGATTTCAACTTCCAAAGATCTGCTACAAAACGTGAAGAAGGACGCTGAGGGTGGCCATGTGGATTCGCTCCCGCCATGAAATCCAAAACGAAATGCCAAAGAGATGATAATAAATCCACAGCTCAAAACAAAAGTGTTTTCTTGAGTTCAAACAAACACAAAGTGTGACGTGCATGAGCAAGAAAAACAGTTTCTGCATATTTTGAAACATTTCAGCTGAACATACTGCCTGCAAATCAGTCTGATTTCCCTCGCGTTGGGTCCACGCAAGAAACCTGATGAATCAAAATCTGGTCTGGAATAAGAGGGAATACATGCACCGAAAAACAACTTTTTCAGCAAAAGAACAACACGAATCAGCACAACAGGTTCAACACGAGGAGGCGGTCAACTGTGTACGCAACATGTCAATTTGGTGGAGTTGCGGTTTTCTGGGAGTCCCCCCCCCCCCCTGGGATTTTGTCTGCTGGGCTGAGCTCAATAGTGCGCGACATTTGCCCTCCGACCCACAACTGTGTTGGCATGCTGCTTTCAAACAAATGACCGTCAGAATTTGGTCGACCCTGCCGTTAGTCCACAACAAACATGAATAATTTTGACTTTGCATGTTACTCTCAGACTGAGAGACAACCGAATCAGGAACGCATCTTGACGGTTTGGTTTCCCTCACGACACAACGACATTTTTGGTGAAGCAAAACAACAATTTCAGTGAAAACTTTGAAGCGCAGTTTTTCAGCAAATTGGCAAATAGCAGATCTTTCTTCAGGAACACACACTCGCTCCGCAGGGTACAAAGTAAACAGAACGAATAACTCTTGTCAGTCATGAGTCACACTGACTGGGACGAGTGTTCAACCACACAGCTGGTCCCACTCACAGCAAAGAACCGAAACTTGAATCGGTTCCAAAGGTAGATCACCACGTCGACAAAATCACAAACTGTCCAGAGAGTGACTGTGCACAAGCACTGCAGCTTCTCATTCATCAACAAGCTTCTTCAAAACTTAAGTTTTTGCAACTGTCCCCCAACACTCTCCGAATTGGCCAAATTTGATAACAGGCAAACAAAACAAACGAACAGACACAGAACAAACAAACACATTGTCCCGGATTCTCCAAAAACAGACAAAAAGCTCTGAACGACCTGCGTTCGTGCTGCTTTTCCTCTTTTGGATTTTACACTGCCGTCAAAATAATCACACAGAATCACAAAACAGAAGTGATTCAGGAACAAGAGAAACTCTGCATGGTTGGAGCGGAGCCCATTGTGCAGTTCAAAGTGTGCACCAAGCGGAGCATTCTCTGGAATCCTGTGCGGGTTTGTTTCACCTAAAGTTGGGCAAACATATGCGAAGGACAAACGAAGTCTGGAACATGCTTCCATACGGAGAGAGCTTGGTCGACTCAATGTGCTACCCACCGGGTTGAAGAACGAGTTTACTTCACAGCCATGCCAAGCTTTGCGGCTGCGAGTTTCTAAGGCGCTTTGATTGGGAGGTGGAGTTGCCTTCGAGCACCAACAAGTCCTTATGGAATGGTCACAATCTGAAGTCTTCGCAAGTCAAAGGCTCAATATCATCTTCCACCAAACTATGTATCACAGTCAACTTCCCCATTGGAAGGTCCAGACAAAAACCCGAGGTTCTAGGCAAGTGTGTAAGTCTTATCTCGCTGTCAGGACACACATAGCTGTTTTGATTTTGCGCCAGTCTGCAGCATCCAGTGTGGTGCGATGTAGCCCCAGTTTCTGGATTGTGACTAACTCTCCATCTGGAGCTGAGTATCATCCTGTGCTTCAGTGGACAAGATGGAACTTTCACCATCAGAACCGAGCTGTTCAATTGCCGAACCTGGAGGCTGGTCCAAATTGCACATCGTTGAGCCGCGGTTTGATGTGTTTGTTGTGGTTGTGAGGGAATCTGTGCCTGGAATCTGCGAAAGGTCCGTGGTTGACACTTTGAGGCTTTCATCGTCGTCGTTCAACGCGATCAAAACACTGTCAGTGGAGGCACTTGCTGAATCCAGACTCGCCACGTCACCCTGACTCTGCGCACTTGTGCCGCCACCTCCACTTGTGGAATGTTGGGTCGAAGCACGGTCGATCTTGTGCGTATTCCTCCTCCACTGAGCACTGATCCCTGCAGCCATTGAAATTCTCACGTTCGAGCGTTCCACAGAACCTGACTCCAAATCGTCCTCAGATGATGACGCGTCGTTGGTCGGAATGAGAAGAGGCGAATCTCGTCCACGAGCATCTTCAGTCATTGTCACGTCAATCAAGGCCACATCTCCATCGGACGCGGCCTCAACCTGGAACACACTTCTGCCTCCCGAGTCGTGCGATCCCTGTCTGCTGCGGGATCTCCGGCCCCTGCTTCTCCGTCCACTTGATGGTTGCCCAGCATTACGCGACGGCGCCTCTCCCCTCATTTCATCAAACGGCCTCGAGGTGGCCATGGCCTCAAGATATGGCGGAGGCGCAAGACGTCGAGCGTAGATGCTCTCCTGGATGCGGCTGATAGGAGTGGAGTGGTGCAGCATGCGGTGGTGCTCCTGCAGTCGCAGTGCGTACAGTTTGCACGTACAGCCCAGCGCGATCACCAGCAGCAACCCGCACACCAGCGAGCCAATCACAGCGGCCGTTATCACTTTCGTGGAAGGCTCTGAAAATGAAATCACTCTTGCTTGTTGGTGAAGTGATTTTCTTTTTGTGAAGTTGCGTGTCTGCACAAATCGCGTGTTCTTCACACGCCGCGCACAGTGTGTGTGTATGTGTGTGTGTGTGTGTGTGTGTGTGTGTGTGTGTGTGTAGTGGGTGATCAGAGTGCAAAATCCTGCAGGAACTGTGACTGGATCTTGCATCAGTCGGTTCATCGCTGCCAACTCAATGCAGTTCACAAAGTCGAACTCACGCGAACAGTTTTGTTCGTCTGAATGGTCTTCGCAATCGTTGGTTCCGTCGCAGCGCCAGGACTCGTACACGCAGCGGTTATTTCCACACAGAAATGTGCCGTTGTGAGGCCCGCATTGGACGGCATCTGCAACATCGGTCACTGTCAACCTCGAGAGTTGACTTGCCACAGCGAAAACGAACCACAACGTTTGAATCGCGGTGTCATCCGACGCAGCTGCCCTTGACGGAGGTCACGACAGTTCATACCAAGGATTTTTTTTTCTGAAGTGCGCTTGAAGTCACAGAAACACTGGTTTCACTTCAAGACAGATTTGACAAGGAATTTGAAACTCACTGCAACTTTCCTCGTCGCGTCGGTTGGAGCAGTGTCCAATGCCGTTGCAATGTTCCTCCTCCGAGTAACACTGCGCCTCGTGCGTTCCGCATTGGAATCGGTTGGTTCCCTTGCAGTGCTCTGTGAACAACACCAAGAAAAAAGCACATCAGAAATCCTGCACGCGATCAGCCAAACACGACGCGTGGCGAGGTCTCAAGCTGCCTGAAGGGATCAAACAACAACGCTTTTGGAATCAGGCACACTCATTGTGATTTGTTCGAGAGCACCTGCAGCTGCTCACACCAAACCAACGGCACGACAAGGAAGTGTGTGATCAATTGGGGGCGATATCTGATTTTCTGCTTCAGACGGGGAAAACACCAGGCTTGTTATGTCAGGACACTGGACACGAGGATACCGTCGCATGTTTCACGTGCAGTGAGGGTGTGTCTTCCTTTGGGTGGCATGTAGAGTACGCTGATGCGGGCTGAACCCAGGCCGGAAAGCGGATGGTTCAGGCTGGCTTCTTCTTTTCGGGGCGGGGGATGGGGTTGGGGGGGGGGCGAGTTGGTGTGAGAGAGTCCCTTCATCCACCCTGGGTGACGTTTGCATTTCTGCGTTGAGTGTGTGAGCTTGCGAGTCACATCCAGGAGGGATACCAAAAAGCTCTACTTACGGCAGTCACGCTCATCACCGCCTCGCTCGCAGTCCCAGACACTGTCGCACCGTCGGGCCGCACTGAAGCATTTGTCCTCCTTGTAGCCACACGGAAGCTCGTGAGCCATGCAGTGCCCTGCATTGAAGAAGTCCACTGTGGTTGGAAAATCGGATTTCCAGAATGCAGAATTACACCGGCAATTGTCAAACAGAATATTTTTGGTTTCTGCTCGCTTGATGTTTCGGGTTCAGAATGGTCGCACTGACCTCTACTCTGGTATGTGGCGTTGAACCCAGTTGGTTGGTGTAACCCGCTGAAGGGAGCGTGTTTTCGAGTCACAAAGACGATATACATCTTATTGTGCGTGGACTGGAGAGCCTGATACTGAATCAGAAAAGTCAAACGATATGAAGGACTTCACCAGGAGCAAACAGTTGTCAGAACTTTGTTGCCTGATGTCGACGAGTCTGAGCTTCAAGGAATGAGTTTTCTGTTTCGTCTGGAATGTCTCACCCTGGAAGGCCGATTTGACATGCTGAAGGTTCCGATCAAATGATTGTAGTTTCCATCACCGTCGTAGATGTTGATGTACTCCCCGTCGAACAGGTCAAAGACTCTGAACCGCAGCTGTATTTTGCTGGAAAATGAATCCACTCAATGAGGTGAAACACCTTCAGACTTTGGAAGGTAACAATTACAAGTCTGGTTACCGCGTTTCCAGAAACACTGATCTTCAGAACTCTTCATTCCTACAAGCAAACTTCCTATTTTTTCTTACTCTCGCTGAGAGACCCGAATGAGCCATTCGCATCTCATGTCTTCTCGGTAGATGTTGGGAAAGTTGGGGCTGGTCAGATAACCAGACGGTTGCGTCAATGTTCCTCCGCACGGATGCACATCTGCAAGAATGGAACAACCAACTGTGGCCTGTTGTGTGTGACACCTCAACCTGTCAAACATAGCTCCCAGCCTCTTGAACAACCTATTTGAAGCTAATTCGCAAACGTGAGAAAATCACGCACCACAGTTGCTTTCGTCTTCCGCCCCCTCACAGTCCAGCTCTCCATTGCAGCGGAGGTAATCGTGCCGACACACGAACATGCGAGTGACGGGATCTATGCAAGGAAACTTGTTGGCACCGCAGTCATACGGACCCGTGGTTGTCGCTGCAAAACAAAAGTGCACCAACTCTGTGGACGATTGTCAGTGCTGAAGTGTAAACGGCTGGCGGCACCTTCTGGCAAATTGTTTCCAGCACAACCGGATCATGCATACGGTAAATTTGGCCAAGACCAAACATCAGGCGCGACTCTAACGATGGCGTCCCTTTCGCATTCCTGAACGCAATGTCACCCAGAACAGCTCACGGGCAGCGGTCGTTGTGGTTGTGCAGAAGGACTCGTCTGATGCATCGCCACATTCGTCGGCTCCGTTGCATCTCCAGAGGCTCGGAATACACTTCTCGTTTGTGCACTTGAAGCCACTGCACTGCCGAGGTGGAATTCTCCCTGTAGTGAAGAACGATGGCATGTTCACCTTCAGAACGACTGGTACGACGTATTTTAACTGTTGGTCTCGGACAAGAGAGCCAGAAATTGTGCAAACTTTCCCGAGAACAGTGCCGTGCAGGTGTTACTCCCTGCTGCAATTGTACCAAAGCGTTGCAGTGTGCTCGGATTTCTCGAACCACAGGGTTTTTGATTCTCCAAGACGTCATTCGCTTTGTTCTACTGGAAATTGTTTTTTCATAACTTATGGTGGGTTTCATGCGAGAAGAAAGCTCCCTTGCCTTTCACATAATGCAATTTGAAGGAGCTTCCCGGGACACTAGCTCTGAACTGAATCCAAACGCTTGATCTCCGAGAGATGTAGGCCACTGAACGCGTGATGTTGCTGCAAAATGTTTGTTCTGGAAGCGGCCCTGAAACGTTTTGAAAAAAAGACCAAATTTGACAGCTTTTTCGCCCTCAAACTTCAAGGAAGGCATCTGGTCACAAAACAGCAATCTTTCAATCACTTTTGTTCCTCTGCTGGCTTCCTTTGTGCATACATGCTGATTGATGCGAGTCAGTCATCCAGACTGACCAAGAGAAATGTGAACAAACCTATTTTGAGATAATCTGAGTCGCAGTGGAATCTGCCACGTGTGATGAGCTCACTGATGCTGAAAAACAAACAAGAACACATCAGTGCAGACATGCGCCTTGGAAACACTCCGGCCTGGGTGCTCATCTGCTGTATTTCGGCAGGAGTGGGGTGTTGGCGGAGCAGCAATATTTCGACTCTTGTTGATGAACATTTTATCCCGTGCAAGAGAACAATATGAGATGAGAGTCTCAGCAGTGCAATGTGCAATCAATTGCCTGTTCATCTGTCGTATGGTGTTTCATACAATCTGCTTCGAAGCTGCATCATACCTCATTGTGACGTGCTCCTCAACACTGCTGGCTTTCAAGAACCACACCTGACAAGTGTGTTCGGAGTACGAAGCACTTCCGATCAGCTTGTTGGACACGTAATACGTATGGGAAGTGCAGTTCGAGGGGAACCCTGAAAGATGTCAAACAACTGGATCACTTTTGGTTGTCCTGTTCTGACAATGGCACATTTACTTTTGTTTTCGTTTTCACTGAAAAGCGCGACAGTTTCAGAACTTGCAGCATGAAAAACACGTTGGCCAAGGAAAATCTGCTGACAATTGATTCTGCAGGTTCATTGCGCCCTCCGACACTCACCATAACCAGCTACACCGCCAAGTATCACTGAAAATAAAACCACAACACGTGTACTGTATGTAGGCACAGTTTCTGCATGTCACTTCTCCAGCTCTTCAAAAATGACAATCTGAATCAGGTCGGGTGCAGAGAATTGATCCACAGTGTACAATGGGAAGGGGGGGGGGGGGGGGGGGGGGGGGGGGGGGGGGGGGGGGGGGGGGGGGGGGGGGGGGGGGGGGGGG
>JAAUXT010022132.1_pt1 | contig 15539 bp, 22 predicted proteins | sample 7278171 | NCBI WGS metagenome assembly JAAUXT01 (sample SAMN14350112, study PRJNA611818) | marine sediment metagenome | isolation source: surface marine sediment (1.8m) | place: French Polynesia: Moorea | collected 2018-08 | reverse complement strand
GGATAGTGGCTCCATCTAGGGAATGATATGATTGGCTGTGGCTGTTGCTGTGGCTATGGAAGGCCATGGCAGTACTTAGGGGGTGGTCATGGTAAATATATATAACACTATACTAGGTGTGGTGTTGTGCCTTTCTTTCCTGTGATGAGATAACCCCCTCCTTTTGCCATGGACGGTGTAACGAGTCGTTCACTTCCGTGATCAGATGGCCTCTCTTTTTGCTGGAGACAGTGTCAGTGACGGTGCCCCATGACAAGATGATCCCCTCCCTTTCCCAGGTGAGGTGTAACAAGTTTACCTTCTCGTGATGAGATGACCCCCTTCTTCAGGGTTGGTGCAACTCGCTCATTTCCAATGGTTCATTTCCGTGGACGATGTAATGAGTTCACCTCGATGATCAGATGACCCCTTCCCCTTTCCCAGGTGAAGTGTAACTCGTTCACTTCTCCCGTGATGAGGTGACCCCCTCTCTCTTTCGCAGGCGCGGTGTACGGGTTGAGCAACTCCGTGCTGGAGAGACCCTTCTGTAAGACGAGCTGGGGACGAGAGAAATTCTGCAACATCGTGGAACAGTTCGGAACGACTGGGCAGAGGGAGAGGCTGGAACAAGAGCTGTGGGACCTGATGGGAGACAAGACAAGGTGTGTGCGTGTGTGTGAGAGAGAAGTATGCGTGCAGAGGGAGGGACTGGAGGAAGAGCTGTGGGGCGACAGAACAAAGTGCGTGCGTGTGTGTGACAGGTATGCGTGCAGAGGGAGGGGCTGGAGGAAGAGCTGTTAGACATCATGGGAGACAAGACAAGGTGTGTGCGTGTGCGAGAGAGAGAAGTATGCGTGCAGAGGGAGGGGCCAGAGGAAGAGCGAGCTGTGGGGATACAGAACAAAGTGTGTGCGTGTGTGTGAGACAGGTATGCGTGCAGAGGTAGAGGCTGGAGGAAGAGCTGTGGGACCTCATGGGAGACAAGACAAGGTGTGTGCGTGTGTGTGAGAGGTGTGCGTGTGTGTGAGTGGGCGTGCAGAGCGAGAGGCTGAAGGTGATGGGTGTCCGCGCACAGACAGGGGAAGGAGATGCAGTTGTGAACATTAGGTGTGTGTGTGTGTGTGTGTGTGTGTGTGCGTGTGTAGGGAAGCCACCAGATGTGAGCGTGTGTGGGAGAGCTATTCATGGTTGTGGGAAGTGTACCTCTGGGACAGTGTGTGACGTTGTAACTGGAGGAGTGGGCGATAATTGAGGCTACGTGTTACGTGAACGACAATACATCATTGCAGTCACACGCCGGACCCTCAGATGCTGAAGTAGGGCGGGAAGCGGATCCTGCTGAAGTGAGCGATAATTGAGACGACGTTTTACGTGAGCGATAATACATCATTGCAGCCGCACGCCGGACCCTCAGATGCTGAAGCAGGGAGGGGAGCGGATCCTTAAGGGAGATCTGTACGAGAAGCGCGCCGCCGTGCACGTGCACACTCCGACCTTCAAATACGGTACCAGGTACGGGACCTGTTGCTATGGCAACCAACAGAGAGTTTCCACAAATTGCCTCTGCCACAAACTCCGCCCCCATGCCTCTGTCCCCATGCAACCCCCTGGCCCCAACCCCCATGTCACCCTGCTCCCAGGACATGTGGACCTGAGCCCTGGCCACACCCTAGACACCTGCCCCTCACCCTTGCCCCCCTGACACTGATCCTTGATTTCCTGACCCTGTGTTGACCTTGAACCTGGTGCCCTGCCTCTTGGTGCCTGTGCTCCCTGACCCTGCTGCCCTGACTTTGACCCGTTCAGTCTCTTGACCTTGCTTTGTGACCTTGCTTGCTCCCCTAAAGTTGCTGCCTTGCCTTTGCTCACATGACCTTGCTGTCTGACCTTGTTTCACCAGACTTCCTCTCTGACCTTGCTCTCTACCAAACCATTTGACCTCACTCCCTGACCTTGTTCTCTGACCTTGGTTTCCAGGGCGACGACGCTGGTGCTGGTGGAGGCGGACGGTTCGGCGCAGCTCGTCGAGCGAGCGATGGTGGAGCCGATCGACGCTGTGAACCCAGAGTGGGAGACGAGCCGACATGAGTTCACCATGACTCTGTGACACCTTTGGGAGCCTCAGGATTGGCTCCTGCAGCAGTGATCAGAAACCTTAAGGAGATCTCTGAAAACCCCAGGTTGGCCCAGTTCCAAGAGACCTCGGGGTGTGTGGGTTCTGAGGTATCTGAGATCCGTGACACCGGGGTACCTGGGGGCAGGACCCCAGAAACTGAAGTTACTCTGCAGTCAGGTACACATTTTGTGCTTTGTGATGTCTCCACAGACTGTTCCAGGCAATGTGATGCTGTCCTGTGTGGGACAGGGTGGGAGAGAGGGGTGGGACAAGGGGCGGGGTTGAGGTGGTTATGGGAAGGGGCAGAGGAGGAGACGGGAGAGGGGAAGGGTTGCAGTGGGGTGGGGCAGGGAGAGGAGTGTTGCAGAGGTGGGGGTAGGGCAGGGGGCTGGGGCAGAGGTGGGGGTGGGGGCTGGGGCAGAGGTGGGAGTGGGGCAGGGGGCTGGGCAGAGGTGGGGGTGGGGCAGGGGGCTGGGGCAGAGGCTGGGGGTAAAGGTGGGGCAGGGAAGGAAGGAGTGGCGGCCGGGATGACGTTTGCACTGGATCTTCCACAAAAATGGACTGTGAGAATGGAATGTAACACAATGTTTATCAGCTGCTGCATGATTTACGAAACACCTTGGACAGAACCCGGTGCAGGTAGGGGCGATTCCACGTGTGTGTGTGTGTGTGTGTCTGTGTGTGCGTGTGTGCATGTGTGAGATATCTTCAAACGTGCCTGCTGTTCCTTCTGAAAATTTGTTGTGCCCCCCCCCCAGTCCCCAATGACCTTGACTGAAGCGTGGAAGCGCCCCTGTCTTGGTGTTTCACTCGCGAGCTGATCGTTTCCAACAAAACGAACTGCACAACAAGAGAAATGAAACACGGGGCGTTGTTCGTTTTGTAGAGCTTTGTTCCGTCACGCGCAACACGAGTAAAACGAGAGAAAGGGCGGGTTTCACGTAGGATGCGTCACGATGCGTCCCCACACAAGCCACGACGCAGCGTGCGTTTTGACGCAGCGCGTGACGCACCCGGCCCGGCGTCAGCCCCGCCCTGTGACCAGTCGAAGATTCAGCCGCGAGCCTCAAAAACGAACGCGCACAGTGAGGAGCACAGTGAGGCCGAGTTCACATCGGAGGCGTTGGTGTCGCGACGTCTGTCACGTCAACTTCCGGTTGACCTATTTCGGGTCAGTTGACCTTGGGAGCTCGTTGACCTATTTCAACTTTCCGTGACCTCTTCGTGGTCAGTTGACCTTGGGAGCTCGTTGACCTATTTCAACTTTCCGTGACCTCTTCGTGGTCAGTTGACCTTGGGAACTGATTGACCTTGGAATGTCACTGACGACGCTGTGCGACTGACACGCCCCCTGGTGTGAACGCAGCCCGTGAGAACCTCCACCGCAGGACCCACCCACCACCTGCAGGTGGAGAACAACGTCCGCACACGCAGTGGAACCCGGAGTTCAAGGTCACACAGGACGCACCACGGCTGCGTCGCTGAGCTGCGTCATGAGTGACGTTTGAGACGCACGTCGCGCCAACGTCAACGTCAAAATAAGCGCACAATTTCACGACCGTTTGCATGGCACTGGCCAATCACGAAACGGCATTGGACGTTGGCGTTGACGCGGCGTTTCTGTCAAACGTGCATAATCCCTCCAAATGCGTCACAGGTGGCCCCTTCGTTGGTGTTCCACCAATGGCGTCACTACGTCACAAGCGACGACGCAGCGCACAAAACTCGCGTTGACGTAACTCACGACGCGTCAGTTGCGACGTGACGCGCACTGAACGTGAAACGTGCAGAGACGCGACGCACGACGCTTCCAGTGCGAACTGAACCCAAAACAAGTGCGAGGTTTTTTTTCAACGCTTTTTCTGCTACATTCGTGGAAAGTGGACGTATTTTCTATCACAGAACAAGAAATTGCCAAGTACAAAATAGAGAAGGAACATGAGGTGTGTTCGACGAACGCGTTCGATAAATCGAACATTGACCTGAATGTGTTCGAATGTTCGAACACTGAAACTGCTGAATTCGTTCAAACACTCGAAATTGAAACATCACCGAGTGCGTTCGAACAATTGAACACTGAGAGAACTGGTCAGTTGACTTTGTTCGAGTTATTCGAACACTCGTGCAAGTGAATACGTTTGAAAATTCAAACACTGACAGAACTCATGAATCAACACGTCCAAAAGTCAAACACTCAAACAACTCCCGAATACGTTCGATTGTTCGAACACCTGACAGAACTGCAGAACAGAACCGACGACGTTCGAAAATTCGAACACTCAAACAGAATGGCATGGCAAAGTGACTGAAAATCAACGAAATTGCAGATTTCATGGCACAAGAGAAAGAAAGTGATCAGAATAAACGTGCGAAGACTGCGATTCCAAAAAACAAGAACACCTGCCGGTACGGAGACCAGGACTATGGCACAGCACGTGAAGTGGTCAACTCTCCAACTGCACTTGAGTCCAATGACGAATGCTCTTCGCAAGACAAGGGTACAAAGTTCAACAATGTGAAAAATGACGTCATAAAATGACGTCAAAATGACGCAGCGTCACGTGACGCGTGTTTTTCAAGTGCAGGGAGCGTACAATTGATTGACCAACAAAAATGAATGCGTGCGCGCACACACACGCCCCAGACGTTCACACGCACGCATACCCAGGAACGCACGTATGCCCCAGGGGTTCACACGCACGCACACCTCAAGCGCACGCAAACATACCACCCAAAAGAGATGCACACACACACACACACACCTGTGCGCTCACACTGAAGAATCACGACAGAAAACTAACCAATGCACGCACACAAACACACACACCCACAAATTGGGTTCCCACTGTACAATTTCCTTTTCCAATCGAAAGTACCATGACCAACACACACACACACACACACACACACACACAGCACCCCTTCACACACACCCATGCACGCACACCACAAACCATACTCTCTGAATACAATGTAACGCTGCAAAAACGACAAAAAACTGTCGCTGACTCCAAATAAACTACGATTGTTGTTGACGAGGCTTGTTTCACGCTGGACGCGTCACGTCAACACGTCGTTGCGTCACAACGCCGACGCAACACTGTGACGTAAACGCCACAGCGTGAACACACAAACAATTTGGCAGCGTAAAATCTGGTGATGACGTCACGTCGGACGCTGCGTCTCTGAACGCGACGTGACGTCATCACGTGGTACCCACGTGACGTATGCAGAGACGCAGCGACCCCTGTCGCCTCTAGTCTCTAAACCCTTCAACGTAACTCTGGTGACCAGAGATAGGGGCGCTTCCAGCCACAAAACACCCCGCGAGCCCCACCCTTTTTTGGGCGTTACACAGTGCCATCACCATTTTGCGTGGTACGTTTCATGAACCCCTCCCTCCAGTGTTGCTGAGGCAACCAGTCCAGTTGCAAAGGACGGAGCTCAACTCCCACCAGATGTCCTTCCGTTACATCTCTTCTCCGCCCGGTGGGTGTCTCCTTGCTGTATGTGTCCTCAACAAGATGTCTCTCCTCGGTCCATAAATTTCCTCCGCTAAGTGTCTCCCTCACTGCTGGTTTCTCCTTCTGCTGCTCCCCGCCAGGTGTCTCCCTGTGTCCGCTAAATGGCCTCCACTCACTGCGCGTCTCCTCCGCTTGGTGTCTCTCCCCGTCTCTCCCTCCGCTAGAGGTCGACACCCACGACGTCGGTGCTGTGCGGCGGAAGCGAGTCCAGCTCCAGCTTCCCCTTCACCGTCGACTGCATCGAGGCCTGAAACACGTGACGAGAGAGACGTGAGTGACACGTGACGAGAGACGTCATGGTCAGCGTGAACGTGAGCGACGTGGCGTCGGAACGAGCCTCACGTCGCGTCAAAACGCAACACGCGAGGCACATCAACGTCAGCGTGAACGTGGCGTGACGTAAGCGTAGCAGCGTGCAACATCGGACCGGTGTAACAGGACCAGACAACGACCACACTATTTGGTCATTCTCTGGTCCTGAAATTTCAGGACCACACAACGACCACCTAGGTGGTCATTGTCTGGTCCTGAAAATTTTAGGACCACACAACGACGTCGGAAAAATAGTACGGTCGTTGTCTGGTCCTGAGACACCGGGACTCGCATCCAAACGTCACACGTCACCAGACGTGACGTCACAAGGACGCCCTGGATGCTATGTGAGCCTGCGCATGCGTGGCTAACCACGTGACGGGGACACGTCTCAACACGTCACGTCAAGAGGGACGCTGCGTCTCTGTTCAGGTCAACGACCGTCACGTCGTCGCTGCGTGTGCGCGCGCATCTGGACACCCCCGTCTCACACCAGCCACGCTGACTTACACACGCGGCTTTCATACTGCACACCATGTACCAGCGCACACTTGGGGTCCGAGCTCCATTTGTAAAAGTCCCACGCTTGTGCACGCAGTGTGAACACAACCTTGCGCACGCGTGGCCGTGACCTTGACATGCATGTGCGTCAGCCATGCGGTGTGAACCAGTGCACGAGTCGACACGGCTTGTTTTGTTTTTCAAACTCAACTCCGCTATGGGGGCAGGATAGAGCACAACAGGCTACAGGCGAAGTCAGGGCAGGACAGGCAATGGTAAAACACCCTACCCGACGAAAACGCGCGCGTTCGCTGAAAAATCACGTGTGCGCATTGCGCGTGCGCAGACACGATGTGTGACGTCACGTCCTGTCACGTGGTGCACGTCACGACGCACGTGTCAAAACTGCCTCTTTTATTCAAAAGTCTTGAGTACAAAAAGGAACAGGACATTGTACGCGAGTACACAAGTTTGAGTACACAAACGTACACACAAGTACATGCGAGTACAAACGAGCTTGAAACCTTTCGCGCAACGGCGCAACAGCAAAATCGAACACAGAACGTGGGAGTAAAATACACATATGCAGAGAAAAAGTGTAAATGCTGAAACAAAAACAGACCTGATATCAAAATCACCAGTTTTACACAGAAATTCTTTCTGAATGATCTCGTACAGGGGTAAAAACAAGAACACTTACAGGTAAGACACACGCCGTGCCAGACAACTAGTGCAAGCAGCGGTTGAGAAAATCGTCTTTTATCGTGTGAAGGAACGGGGCTTCACTTTTGGCTACACCCAATGCCCCAGCCCCAGGCATTCTCATCCGACATTCCATGAAATTATGACAGACCCTATGTACAAGACAGGTAAAATAAAACGAAGCCATAATCTTGAGTTATACTGGGTTTTCTGCCGTGAAGCAACGCGGCAAACTTTGTGACGTCACAATGTCACGTGGGAAACCATGCGGGTCTGAAAAGTCACGTGTTTTAACTTTCAAGGTCACGAGGTCAATTCACACTGAACGCATCTCAAAACGTCAGCGACGCAGCACGCATATCACGTGGGTGCGACCGGAAGCCATTTCCACGTGGCCACCAGGTCACGTGTTTCTCAGAACAAGTCACGTGGTAACAAAGGTCACGTGGCTTCAGCAGTTTGTCACGTGCTTTCCGGGTTGCTTCAAGGCGAGGGAGCCACGTGTTCGGAAACAATACACGTGGCCACTAAAAACGGGTTGACATTTGAAGCCCAGAAAACGGTAAAACACGAGAATCGGAATCATATTGACGCGGAATGAAACGCGTTGGAAAAGTTTCCCTGAACGTGGTTCACGAACTGACGTCCTTCGACGCAAAAATACTCCTCCTTTTATCCCTCCAGACGGAAGCAAAAACATTCAAACTTGACGTCAAGATGCAGAAACTGCACTGAACCTGAACAGTGTGTTCTGCACGCTCTCTCTTCTGTTTCCTTTCTTCTCTCGGGTCCTCTTCTTGTTGATTTGGCGTTGATCCTTTGAACTTCCATTGAATTTCTTTACGCTTCCGTCTGTCATTCCCTCCTTTTCGCTCTTGTCTCTATTGTTGCTCATTCTCTCCATCCCTGCCTCCTCTACTTTGATCTTCTCTCGTCTCTCCATCCTTTCTCCCCAATGTTCTTCCTCCTCATCTCCCCCCCCATCCCATCCCTCTTCTTTTGATATCGTCTCCCCATCCTTTCCTCCCTTCTCCTCTCCCCTCCTCCCTTTCTCTTACCCTCCCTCCCTCCTCCCCCCCACCTTGTCCCCTCCCGTCTCCACTGCTCTCCATCCTCTCCCCTATTTTTTCATCTTCCTCTCTTCTCTCATTCCCTCCTCTCTCTTTTCCTCCTCAACTTCTCTCTCTCCACCCTCTCCCATCCCCCCCCTACTTGGCGTCCCCTCCCTCCCCATCGCCCCCTGGTGGATTATTCCCGCGGGGCGGGGGCGGCGCCGCCCCGCCCATCATCACATACCCGTACTGACTGGGCGTGTACCCGTACCCCGGCATCACGTACTGGTTGTACATGGGCGTGGCCGCCGTGTAGTACTGCGGGTACATGTAGGTGGCGCCACCGAGGAAGGGCCCCCCGCGGAGGTACCCGCCGGGGTTCTGACCCGGGGAGACGACGGACTGCACGGCCTGCGCCACGGTCTGGGAGTCGGAGGAGGAGACACGAGGCACGATGATGCGATCCCCTGGTTCAGGGGCTCCAGGGTCCCCCGGGGGCTGCTGACGGGGTCCCGCGGTGTGGTCCGCCCTGGTACCCGCTGGATCGGGGCGTTCTGTGGGGCTCAGGGGCTCCTTCTTCACGACAGGCTGTTGTTGTTGCTGCTGCTGCCCTTGTTGTTGTTGTTGTTGCCAGGGTGATGCAGGCGTTGCCCTGGGCCCTGGTGTCGTTGCCATGGCGTTGCCAGGGCTCGGTGCCATCACCTGCTGCGTTGCTATGGGCGGAGAGGGTGCTTCCTGTTTCCATGGCTGCTGCATCACGTTGACCACGTGGCTCGCCACGTGACCGCCCAGCAGCGCCGCCATCTTGTTTTCCCGCTGCTGCTCCTCCTTGCAGTAAGCGACCTCGGGAAACTGGATCGCCTTGTGCAGCTGTTTGTGTCCGAGCCACTCCGTCTGGGTGGACACGTGGTAGCGCGCCCGATTATCGCCCACCCCACACGTGGCTGCGCGGACAGGGACGAGGTCAGCCGACATGCTGCGCAGCTCGTCGCTACTGCAAAACAAAACACAAAAAACTCGTTTATTTTTGCCGCAACCTCCACTCAATACAAAGCCAAGTGGACAAAAGGGTTGCAAATTCATGACAAATTTTGCCCCGCGCTCTACCCACTGAGCTACGCACTTCACACGCACGCATACCTACACACACGCACAACCACTGAGGCTCTATCCACTGAGGTACATCACACACACACACACACACACACACACACACACACACACACTCCACGGCCGCAGCGGGGATCGAACCCGGGTCGTCGGCTCCGAAGCCCGACGCTCTACCCAATGCAGTTACGCACCTGTAATGCGTGACCGGAAACTGCGTGGCCTTGTGGAGTTGCGACTTGCCGACCCAGTCGGTCTGCGTGGCTGTGTGCAGGGCGCGGGGACGCAGCGGCGGCGGCGGCGGCGGCGCGGCGTTCACCTCGAGGATCCCTCCGCTCGTCTCGGCGTCCACCTGAAGTGGGGAGGGGGAGGTGAAGGAACAGCAATGAGAGCGCGCTTGGTACACATACTCACACTCTCACACACATACCCACTCACGCACATGCCCCTCACACTCACTCACACATGCACACACTCTCACACAAATGCCCCTTCACACACACACACACACACACTCACACGAACATGCCCCCCCACACACACACACAATAATGCACACACAGAACCCACCAAGACATGGGTCTCTGGCTCTGATGTCGCACTGTTTTCCTTTTTTCACAACCACACCTGGCATCCAGAAAATGTCTTGCTGCCGCACACATACCTCTCTCCCACACCCAGCTGCACGCACACATCCCTCGCCTCCCACCATCCCGCACGCATACCTCCCTCCCCACACGCACACCTCCCTCCCACATGCACACCTCCCACCCCCCCACACACCTCCCTCCCCACACGCACACCTCCCTCCCACATGCACACCTCCCACCCCCCACACACACCTCCCACCCCCCACACACACCTCCCTCCCCACACGCACACCTCCCTCCCCCACACCTCCCTCCCCCACACGCACCTCCATCATGATCCCGGAGCTGAGTGTCTCAGCAGTGACGCCTCCGACATGGATCTGTCCGTCCCTCCCACACATGCCCAGCCCCAGGTTACTCTTCTCCTCCTGCAGCTTCTTCAGATCTTCCTTCACTGCAACACAAACCACGTGCGGTGAGCGATAATAAGGCGCCACACGCCCTGTGCGATTTTGGGGAGCCACACGTGATTGTGCGTGCGTTTGATATGCTCGACGCAAGGGTGAGAAATCACGGTGACAGTTGAAAAGCAACATGAGCGATGATTGAGCACCACGTGCTGTGAGCGATAATGGGGCGTCACGTGTTGTGAGCGATAATCGGGTGCTCACCTCTGCGCGTCTCCTCCTCGGCCTCCCGGACGCGCCTCAGCAGCTCCTCGTTGCGCTGCACCTCGAGAGGGTCCAGTCTCTGCACCACCGAGTACATCCCGACCTGAGCGATAATCAAGGGCCACGTGGCGTGAGCGATAATCAAGGGTCAGAACGGCGCAACACACGCGACCCCGGTTTGGTCGAGGCTTGCACGCGGTGCCCTCACGCAACACATCAACAGCAGCTCAGGTGAATCATCAGCTCAGACAAGTACTCAATGGTGGCCACTGCACTTATGTACAGTTCGCGTGCGTGTGTAAGGTACGTGTGCACCTCATTGTCATGTGGCGTGCAGTACTCACGGGTTTGTTGACATTCACTTGCCCTCACCGTTCAATGTGTGTGTGTGTGTGTGTGTGTGTGTGTGTGTGTGTGTGTGTGTGTGAGGTATGCGTGCAGTACTCACGGGCTTGTTGACCACGTTGCCCTCAATATCACGTTTGATGTGCGTGTGTGTGTGTGAGGTGTGCGTGCAGTACTGTGCAGTACTCACGGGCTTGTTGACCACGTTGCCCTCGATGTCACGTTTGATGGTTCCCATGACGTGCGGCTTGGCGCCTCCGCTGAAGTCCATCGAGACGCGGGACGGGCGCTGCGCCGTGCCCACCTGAAACACGTGACACGTAGCTGTATTATCGCCCACTGACACGTGGTGCACGCGCGCAGTCGTGTGTGTGTGCGTTTATGTGTGACACTCTCGTCCTGTGTGTGACTGAGCATGGCTGGCTGTGACTTGAACGGAAAGAACCGGTCAATTCGTGGACAGAACTCGCACAGAGGTCTCGAGAATCTGCAGGAAATAACATTTTCAAGTCAGTACTCATGATCAGTAATCACCTTGTACTCGACACGTGGTTTGATGCTCGTCAGCTGCGCTTCCGTTTCCTGTTTCCCCGCGCCGTTCTTCTCCGCCTGGACCCCGCTCATCTCCTCCTGCGACTCCTTCTTCACGTCTCCCTGCAGGTCCTTCTGCAGGCCGGTGCCGCCCTGTCCCTTCGGAACCCTCGATCCGTACTCATTCAGCTCCGTGTCGTCCTGCTCAGTGTTGGTCGCCGCGTCCACGTGTGAGTGGGCGATAATACCGTTCCGGAGCTTGGTCGGGGTCCCGCGCTTTTCCACCTGCTTCTTTATCGCCCTGAGTCTCTGTGTGGCGAACTGGAGCCAGCCTCCGAGCTTCTGTACCATGAACTTGTATTTGCGCGCATGCGCCGTGGCTGGAACTCCGGCCCCTGGATATCCAGGCCTCATCCCGGGCCGCACCGCAGTGCCCCCTATCCGCGTCGCGACGCCTCGCTTCCTGACGTGTCCACACGTCGGCGTGCGGCTCACGTGCGGAGTGAGCGATAATTGGAGGAGCAGCTGCTGCGTGTCGATGCGCCTGGGTCCCGGTTCGCAGCTCAGATCGAGGGCGTCAAGCTGCGTGCTGCCCACGTGCTCCTGAAAACACGTGCGCACAGTCACTTCCGGTTCTTTTGAGGCGCGTCACAAAAAATCGATCTGAACCACGTGGTATTAGGAAACCCCCACCAGGTGCCACTGAGTGCAGAGTGCAGGAGCCCAAAGAAAACCACCCGTGAGTTTGGAGGGTGCTGCAAGGTCAGCAAGGGGTTACGTGCAGCGTGAGCGACAATAGGAACGTCAGCTGCGACGTGAGCGATAATTGGAACATCACCAGCGACGTGTCCAAGCGTCATACCCGCAGACACAGGCAAGTGGACATCTAGAACCACACTGAGAGGTTCCACTTCAACCAGGCAGGGCAGGGTCCAGCCAAAGGCCACGTGCCACTTCAGCGATAATTGTGGAGTTGAGTAGCACGTGTTTCCTCCACCCCGGGCAATGTGCGCAAACCTGACACACAGACGTGTCTTACATCACAAATACCACTCGCAGTGAAAGATGCATGCAGACAACCTACAATGTGGAATCGCGAACGAAACTGGCAATGTTCTATGCGGCGTGAGGGGGTTAGTGTTAGTCGTTAGTGGCATGCAGAGCAACACAATCCTCAGACGTGTGACGTCACCGCACCACGTGGGTTACGACACGGCTACAAACCTGCTGACGTCAGCCTCCCGGTGATGACGTAATCATCCCAAAACGGACGCTCGGCGCGGTGCAAATGGTCTCCAAGAAAAACGGTCAGGTCACGTCGAAGAAAAAAATCCCTGATCGCTGGAAGAGCGGAAACACGCAGCGTGCGGCCGTCTCCGCCGGAAACAGGCACCGGAAGCGGTTCCGGTACAACCGGAAGTCGTCCTATCTGAACCGGAAATGGACGACGACGACGGCCGCCACGCTACGCTTCTCCGCAACACAGAAACATGTTGCGAGTTTTGTTACTTTTCACCAAGTCTTACAGACTAAACTCCAGCGGACACGGGGACGGGCGTCCACCCCCCCCCCCAAAAAAAAACTTCCTCTGAACGTTTTCGTGACTGTTTCACGATCGCAAAAAGAAACAAAAACATTGTCGTCCAAGGTCCCCGTCCCTGCATCCGCTGGAGCCTCCGACAAAAACACGAACAAAACGCAAAACTTTGATGAGTGAACAAAAAGTTCCGGATTTTCGCGCGGTAAATCGAGTTGAAGAAGCACGGAACGTAACGTCGGGTCCCAGACGGCAGCGCGAAACGTGACGTCAGTTAGTGTCGCTTAGAAACGATGACGGGGACGTTGCGTCCCAACGGAGGCGAGGTCACGTGGGAGGCGTCGCGCGTGGCGTCTGGTGCGCGCGCAGCGTGGCGTTTCGCGCGAGCAGCATGGTACCGCGCGCGCGCGCAGCATGGTACCGCGCGCTGTGTCCAGGCACGCGCAAACTCATCGACACACTGCGCCCGCATGAAGACGCATCGCGTGACGTCATACGTCACCGTGTGCCTCATCACACTCGGCGCAGCGCCGCTGATTCAGCTGATTCAGCGCCGGCAGCGTTACGTCGTCATGCGTCAACGGACGCAGCGTCGCCGAGACGCAACGCGCAACGCTCTCCGTGTGAACGCCCCGGATCTATGACCTGCGCGGTCTGTTAGTGGAGCTGCCGTCTGGGGCGGCACGGCGCGGGGGTAAGGCGAGCGGGGGCGCCACTGCTGCCCCTGGTGGTGCGGGACATGGACACGCATGCGCAAGAGGACTCAGGACGATCACGTGTCTGGTGTACCCCCGCACCGTGCCGCAACTCGCCTTGATAGGCAATGCCCACGTGTGGCGTGAGCGATAATAGGGCCCACGTGTGACGTGAGCGATAATAGGGGAACGGTGAACGGCGTGTGACTCACCCGCCGCATCTGCAGCTTGAGCATCTCGTCGCGTAACTTGTTGAGGATCGAGTGGTTCGGCTGGTGCGCTTTGGCGTGAACGTGCAGCGCCGTCACGCTCTGTTCCTCCTGCTGCAAACACAACGTGACACTGAATTATCGCCCAGGAACACAAACGTCTTGATATGAACGAACTTTGAGGCCAGACACACCACCAGGTGTGTGTGTTTGTGTATATGTGCGCACGCGAGAGTGTATGATGCATCTGTCTCACTCTCACCTTCCCCCTGATGCACAGAACGTGATTATGTATTTTCGCTCACCTTCTTGATGGCCTTGCAGTTGGTGCCGTAGAAGCGGAGGAGCGTGTCCCAGCACGGCACGTATGGTGCAGTTTCTGTATTATCGCTCATGTTCTGTATTATCGCTCACCTTCTCCTTGATGGCCTTCCAGTTGGTGCCGTACAGTCGGAGGAGGGACCCCCAGCACGTCACGTAGGGGTGCAGCTTCTGGAGGATGCTCTGCGCTGCCAGCTGCTTCCCTTCACGCTTGTTCTTACAGATCACCTGTGAGGTAAACACATGGCGTGAGCGATAATCAAGAGCAACACGTGGCGTGAGCGACAATGAAGTAACGTGCTGAAAAGCAGGAAACATGCAGCCCTCGTGTGGGTCACCATATCTACTCTTGTCCAACAAGTCACCACACCCTTTCGGTGAGCATGCATCACAACCGAGCACGCGTGTCCTCTCCCAAGTGTTTTCTCTCTGAACAAACCACTTTCCACCACTCAGTGAGCATCCTCCTCTCACACGCCTGCCCAACAGCCGCACTCAATTTCCTCCCTCCCACCCTGCACTGTGGTGTCACCCCTCTCCTTCCCACTTGACTCTGGAGGTGGGGGGGACGAGAGGGAGACAGGAATCCCTGATGTTTGAGCTCCCCCCCTTATCTCCCCGTCCCTTCTTCCCTCCCACCCTCTTTACCCCTACAGCCCCCACCCTACTTCCCGTTACTTAGAGTGGCTGTGACGCCGTGTGCTTCCCCATTCTCTCATGTTTACCTCCCTCCATCCCCCTCCCCATCTCCCTCAGTACTCACGGTGGCAGTGTGCCCCACACTCGTGGCGAACTCAGACCACTGGTGCTTCAGTGGGTTCATGTGCGTCTGACAGCTCGTGTCTCCCATGCCGAAGTTCCTCCTCAGACACTCGCACAGGATCTGGAACGGACTCGGCTGCCCCGCCTTGTTACACAACTCGTGCACACGTGGGTCCTCGATCTTCACCTCGTCGAAGAACTGAAAACACGTGCGCGTGAGCGATAATGCAGAGGCGAATGACGTGGACGTTTGCGTTGGTAAACCAACAACAATGCTACGCATAAAAGCGTGTGGTCACATAAATGTTCGTTGTTCATAAATGCCTGCCTGATCATTTAAGAAAATCATTTTAAGAAACAAATGGAATGCTCTGAATCCTTGTGAGAAGCAAGATATTACCATTTGGAAAATTTTTTCATGGGCCCACTTTTCAGCCAAAGTGGGTCTTACTGGGGGGTGGGGGGTGGGGGGGTTGGACCCACTTTGGCTGAAAAGTGGGCCCATGAAAAAATTTTCCAAATGGTAATATCTTGCTTCTCACAAGGATTCAGAGCATTCCATTTGTTTCTTAAAATGATTTTCTT
>JAAUXT010152627.1_pt1 | contig 15542 bp, 12 predicted proteins | sample 7278171 | NCBI WGS metagenome assembly JAAUXT01 (sample SAMN14350112, study PRJNA611818) | marine sediment metagenome | isolation source: surface marine sediment (1.8m) | place: French Polynesia: Moorea | collected 2018-08 | reverse complement strand
TTTTGTAACTCGTGATGCGATGACACTCAGCATCAGAACTTGGACAGAAGTACGCCACTAAAAATTATCCTAGTCAAGGCACCCCAATTTGCAGGTTATTCACGGCCCCAGCAGAAAAACTTCGCATGTGCTGTTGAACTGGTCAATTCTCCAATTTCACTGGAACTTTGTAACATACATCACAGAACATTGGTTGACTGATCCACCAACTGTCACACCTGACAAAAATAGCAAGATGGTTCAAATAACTAACAAGTTTGTTCTGTGCTTAATTCAGTGTGAACTGTACATTTCCATAAAAAAGCCACAACACAGCAAAACTGTTTCAGTACTGACCTTTGCTTGATGCAAAGTGTTTGTTGGCAATCGGAAACTTACCTGCCGTTGATGAAAGGACAAACATCAAAGGCAACAACATTCTGTTATTATGAGACTGTGTTTTCTCCTGCATGTTTTCTGGTGAGAAGCAAAGAAGTTTATGTGAAAATGAATGGAACAGGTTTCTCCACACCTGCACTGGAGCAAATTTCTTGCTGAAATGTTTTCCCAATCTTTTCCCAACAATACAATTGATTTTTCTTTTGAATTTGTTTTGCTATGTCTTGAGGCGGAACGCTGTATCACAAAGGAGTGATTGATTGTGCACTGGATGCACCTGAAGGCACCAGGAGTGGGTCTGGGTCTGATGACGATCTGTATCTGCCCCCCCCCCCCTGACAAACAAACAGGCCGACCGGCCGAGCCTGATTTGCGGTCAACAGTCCGGACAAGAGCACTTGGAACATTGCCAGGTTTCAAAGTACTGAAGTCTGATAAAATTCCTTCCTGGCCACCTTATCCTTCACAAAGAACAAATCTGTAGACCAAGTTTGAATACAATTGAGAACCATTTTCATGGACAAACTGCTCTACATCACTTCAGGTAGAGGATGCATATTGTGCTTCCCGCTTGACCGGTACCCGGCGCAAATCACCAAAAATAACTGCACTCACTCAAGCTGAGCTGAATCCTTTTGCTGGAGGGGACATTTGTGACGCAGGTGGGTCAAACGTACCAGTCAAGATGGTCTGACCACAGTTTTGGATCCACTTCTGCGTGTTGGTGGTGCGGGGTGTGGTTCAATGCACGCTTTGTCCTTTCATGCAACACAATAACAACAAGAAGCAGTGCTCAAGGCAACTGCAGTACGAAGTCCCTTGCGCCGGTAATGTCGTCAATTCTTCCTTGTCTTCCACAAGTCATGCAAACACAAATCTTCTTTCATCAGTGCAAATCCAACAGCAGCAATCAACAGGGGCAGGGGGAGGGGGCAGGGGACATTTCATCCACCTTGCCATACACTGCACTACCACATGGTGCTTCGCTCTAAAGGGACTTCGCACAATGAACGCAGATACAATGATACAAGAGGCATGACAACATCCTCAGAAGGGAAACGACAGCAGACAATGGAACACAGCGTGTCTCGCGCGGTTTACCCACAGGGTGTGCCCAAAAAACATGCCGCACGCGTCAGAAAAAGGCTCCGTTCAGCGGTTTTCACGTTGGTGACGCACAGTCGTTTTTGACGTCGGCGTCAAAATTTAACATTGCATCCAAGGGGGGAATTATTGACGTCAGCCCAGAAAACCACCGCACGTCACCCTATGTGTAAACCCCTTCTGTCGACCAATACATTAGTGACGCGCCGTCGTCTTTTTGACGCAGACGTCAAATTTAGCATTGCATCCAATGGGGGGATTTTTGACGTCAGCCCCAAAAACCGACCGCGCGTCATCCAATATGATAATCCCTTTCTTCTCTATGGAGAAACCCCCTCAGGGTCCAGGTCAAGGGGAGGATTCTTTGGAAAACGTAGAAACAGGGCAACCCAACCAACCCAACCCAACCCATAAGGAGAGGTACAAGTGCAAAAAAAATGTGGGCGGGTGCAGGTGACATTTTTGCCCTCATCATGAAATGAGAAGGGGAAACAGCTGTTTGTGGTTCACCTTGGATCCACCACTCCGTGTGTGTGTGTGTGTGTGTGTGTGTGTGTGTGTGTGTGTGTGTGTGTGACCCGAGGGGCCTCCTTCCTCGCCCACACACACCCGATGCTTGTTGTCATTCGAATTCCTGTGCAAGCCTCAATTCAAGAGAGTTGTGGTTCTGTTCTGTGTGTTCAGCTGCGCGCGCAGGCACACACACACACGCACACACATTCACACACACCACACACACGGACACACACACACACACACACGCACAGCTGCTCTAATCTGTGCTGTCGTGCTCACAGCCCCCAGTGAGTCACGCACGCAAACATGTCACACACATGTACACACACGCGCACACACACACACACTGAAGTTCCCCGACTTCAGCTTACTGTCTCATGCAATTTGATTGGTTGCTGCTTATTTTCACCAAAAAACTTATCCACTCTGGAGTGGAAGTATATTCCCCAATCTTCAGTGTGTCCAGTAGACAACCTTTCTCCAGGTGGTTGATGTCCCATTGACAGTGGGAACGTGGCTCCATCTATCATTGGTGTTGCCATTGTGAAGCAGGGGGAAGTGGCGCCACTTCGCCGACGGCCAGCCGCACCTGTAAATCGAACACGCCCAAAGACCAGACAATGGAGGGACAGGGTTGGGTCGAGTGACAACAGGAGTTTTCAGCCTTGTAGTGTTTTCTACAGAGACAACAAAAATCTCTGGCCTTGAGGAAAATGAATGTCACCCCGTCCCCCCACCGGGGATCCAGTGGCTTCAACACCAATTGTGGTGGCTCCTTATGAATTGCAACAACAATTGCAAGTGGAATTCATGTGTGTCCTCAACAGAAAGGAGAAATGAGAGGTTGGAGAGAAGAGGGTGGTGGTGTGGAACGGAGTAGGACCACATCTCTTTGCAAATGCTGTGTCAAGTGACTTTGGCACGTGTCCAAAGGCAAACATTGAAAAACACAACAAAAGTCTCATTTAGTTTTATTGTTTCACATAATTTCACTGAATACACTGAATACTAGTCCTTCTCACAGTGAAATCAGGCTCCTAACCTCCCCAGCAGACACAGGACTGTCACACACAATCAGCTCATCCAGAATCATATTCTTGGTAAACATAGAGCTGACAGATGAAACATACTCTTTGCCCAACACAAGAGTCCTGGTATTGCTTTCAGTGATACTTCTGGTTTCAGGTACCCCAACATGAACAGAAATTGCAGTTCCATTCACATAAACATTCATCCCAGAAATACCATCACCATTGTCTTTGACCAAGGCTAAATGAACCCAAGATGAGGCAAGTGCCCTCATATCTAAATCAGAAGTTTCTGCATAACCCCAGGCCATCTGCCCAGCTGAGACCTCATTTATTTCATACGCTAATTTTCCAGAACCATCAATTTTACCCTCAATCCTTCCCTGTTACTTTGTTGGACAGTTGACAAAATTGCCCCTTCCAGATTATCCAATGACTTTATCCAGAACATATAGGTGGCACCACCATTGACACAGTCTTCAGGCCTTAAGGTTGTCAAACAGGGGCTCATCCCTGACATGTCTATCTCCACATATGATTGTTGGAAAGCATTAAATTTAGCAGCATAACTTTTCTGAAAATATGATTGGACATGAATGAGAGTGGAAGACAAACTTACGCTGGTGTGTCATGTTTTCCCTGCTTTAACTGAGTGCACATGCTATAACTTACATATCCCGGTGCATTGTCCATTCCAGACAAGGTAAGCAAAGCTTCTGGTGTGTCTAAATCATCAAAATCAAATCTTAGACACCCAAGATCATCTGAAAAAAAAATCCATATATATCTCACAATTGTGACTTGAATTCTTCACCATGTCATGTGCACAAGAAATGGAACAGATTATCTCAATGAAACCCTGGGTGGTGTGTTGGATGAGACACTTCAAGAATTCATCTCCAGTTCTGTTTCTATGTTGACAAGATGTTTGGTTAAGATTTCTGAAAAAGCAACAAGTGTTTGTTTCAAGTTTTGGACAACAAGAATTCTGTTGAGTTTATATGTTTTTGTATTTATTATATTTTTTGTGGCACCAATTTGGCCAACCAACTCACATGACAGAGCATTGTTTCAATGACCCTCCTTCCACCATAATATCTGGGAACAACATCAAGTTTAAGTGGGAAGTCAAATTGTTTTGAGCAGATTTTTAAACCTTATGTGACACTCTGAAGTTTTAGGCAAGCTGTGCAGAAGATCACAAGCTTACCTGGAACTGACATAAGAAGACACAACACAGGTGCAAACATTATGACATCATACAGCTTGGCGGCGTCTCTCATGCTTGGAAAGGAGTTTCAAACGTGGAACTGTTTGAACGTTATATTTTCTGTACCACTGTGCATGTGCTTCAATTTATATACCAGTCCACATGAATGGGCGACGCACTGAAGGGAAAATGTTGGATTTGAAAGTCCCAATCCTTTTCAAAGCAAAACAAATAGATTTTCCTGCGGGCATTTTTCTTCTTTTCCCTCAGTGCGGAACTAATCCGGAAGTTGAGTGGTGAATGGGCTGTTCGATTTGCCCACCGGATGCAGTTGTGAATGGTCCAGGGGATCCAGGAGTGTGCGCTACCCGCAAGCCCCACCCCCCAGTGAAGCAAAAACGTAGATCCCCTTTGACTACTTTTACACTGTGTGCATGTGCAATATGCGCCCACCTTTGCACGTGCAATATGCGCCCACCTTTGCACGTGCAATATGCGCCCACCTTTGCACGTGCAATATGCGCCCACCTTTGCACGTGCAATATGCGTCCACCTTTGCATGTGCAATATGCGTCCACCTTTGCACGTGCAATATGCGTCCACCTTTGCACGTGCAATATGCGTCCACCTTTGCACGTGCAATACGTGTCCACCTTTGCAATCGCCTGTGGGCTTGGTGGGATTCAGTCTATTCTGGATCAGATTCTGGTCTCCATTCATCAAAAGAGGGCACAGGTATCCTGGGGCCCTCTGGAAGGTAAAACCAAACCCAGGATGTGACCTTTTCGATATGACAATGTGAATTGATGTACCCAGACCCACAAAAGGACAGATCCAGCGTTTGCTTCCGCAACTTCCACAAAGTTGCACCTTCAGTCTCAAATTTGGCGGACAGACTCGCTGTATCTCTGGTCGGGGGGGGGGGGGTGTCTCAGATGGGTGGAATCTCTGCCCAGGGTCTCTGGCTCAGTTTCACAAAAGCAATTTCAATTTTCAAAAATTGTAGAGGGTCCGCTTTTGTTACAAGTAAATTTTTACTTGCAAATTGCTTGCAAGTCATTTCTTAAAATTGTGTGTGCATTTGCCAATTGCACTATTCCTTTTATGAGACAAGTTTTCTGGTTCAGGATCCTTCTCAGCTGTTCCCTCTTCCAAAGTAGCTGTGTTTTCTCAATATCTTAACTGCAAAAGGCCTGGGTTCCAGCAATGATTTTCTGCAATTGCAATGTCATGCTTGGGGATTCTCTGTCTTGTTTGCAAATTTATTTCACTCTTTGTAAATCGGGATAACATTTTCTGGTGTGAACCAACTCACATGAGCACACACCAAAAATATTCTGGTCTCATCTTTGGTTGTAACCTTCTTTTGAAGGCATCATTTTGTTTTTGTTGCTTGGAGATCACACATAATTTTGTCAGGTCGTTTCTATTTGGAGAATCAGAAGTGTCAGAGGGGTGCTCCAACAAAACAGAAGTTTCAAGTCTGCAACCCTCAAGAAGCTTTTCTCTATTTTCATCTGAATGTGCACCCCTCTTTGCCCATGGACAATCAGATACACAACAATGCATTGTACCTGTGTATGCTGTAGGCTTTGGCTCTGACTGGGCCAGTGTGGTTGTTGTTCCTTCTTTCACAACTTATTCTGAGGACACAGAAACTCTCCAAATTTTTATGCATGAGTGAGACCAACTGACACCAACTGGTTTGTTAAAAGTGCCAAAGGAACAATTTTAGTTTCACCACAATGTCCTGCTTGAACAGGTGTCTCTTTTGCAAGTAAAGCCAAATCCACAAGTTGTTTCTACAGGCTACAAAGTCTTTTCAGGCACAGGGAGAAGACAGTCAATGCCATCATTTTCATGAGAGAGACAAGCCACCTGCCGGAGCTGCATGGCAAGTGGGTCATGAAGCGAGAGACACGAGTTGAAGTGAGAAATCTATTTGAGGAAACACTGCTTGTTGACACACAAAGATCCATAATGCCCAGGATTTGTGTTTGGCTCTTTGGTTGACAGCCCAGCTTTAAGTCAGTACAAAACACATGTTGGTAATTGAAGCCTCACAATCTCAGTATGTGCAGGCATTTTTCATACTTGCAGGTTTTGTTTCTCTGTGTCTGTGTGTTTCATGGTGTCTTCAGACTGTTCTGGATCCTGGTTGGTGGATTGGTATTGGCTGTAATTGTCAGTTGTGGGATGCATATGTTACAAAAAAGTCTGAATGACAGTCCTGAGGTGCAACATGTTGAGATGACACATGTACAAATCAACTTAGAGTGATGAAAAATTGATGTGACATGCCACACCATGTGAAACTCCACACAGGCCAATGGAGGGAGCAAACCAAAATGTGGAGTGATGGCCAGCAGAAAATGTTCATGCCATGTCTGTTTGTTTGCTTTTCAGGAACAAGAGGTCAGTCAAAGAAGCATGCTCTTTTGCAAAACAACACAATTCTCAGTTGCCCTGTTTTCTAACAGTCAGTACTGTGAATATAGTTGGATTGACAATGGAATTCAATGTTTCCCCTGTGAGAAAGGTGTAAGCAATTACAGTTGGGGTGTACTGCTCCATGAGTAAAGCTACAATGTAGACAATACCTGAGGGAACCCAGCACAGGAAATCCACAATTACCATACAAATCAACTGGCAATACAGGGGCACATTTGATGTTTGTTTACTTCTTCCTTCTTTAACCTTATTTTGTGACTTTTTGAGTTCCTTCACAAGAATGCCATACATCACTGCAATTCCAACAACAGCAAAGCTTTTCAGAAGCAACATAATCCAAGCAAGAATTTGCACAAGAACAACACTGTCCAAGGGGTCTGAGAAAGGCATGCACAGTGCATTGGGTACCTTTCCTGCTATTCCCCAAAGTAGAACAGTTGTTGCAGTTGCAAGGACACAAATAACCACAATGAATGAGATGACATATTTCCTCACAAAACTTGTTCTCTTAAAATCAGAGTCAACTGGGTGGACAACCACCATGAGTCTGGACAATGACATAAAACACAGCAGGACAGGAGACAACACACTGTAGCTGAAGAGTATAGTGTGGAGTGTAAAGCACAAAGTGCTTGACTTCCATTTATCAGCATGGGCTGCAAACACATCCCTGTGATGGAAATCTGCTGTGGCAAAGGTGAAATGACAAAGGGAGAAACTGATGTCCAGTGTGTTGACAGATGCAACCTGTAGCCCATAGGCACCTGTCTTTTCCAAACCCATCCTGTGTGACCTCATCTGCATTACCATTGAAAGCAGAGCCAAAGAAAATATCAATGCTGAAACAGTCCAAAATGCAATTCCCACACCCTCACTGTGCAGCAAGTGAAAACATGAAACAAACCAGGGGAGGTGCTGAGTGCACTTTGTACCAACAGAACTGAAACAACAAAGTACATAACTGTCAGTATCCAGTATGACAATGAGAGTGCTATCTAATGGATTTTCATCAACTTCAAGCAATGAAAAATTGTGAACAGACAATACTGTCACCATAGAAAGAGACTTCAACACACATGGTTCCAAGCTGACAATGGGATTTGCAGACAGATTCAAACAGGTCAAATTGGCACTTTCTGGAAAAACATCATGTTGAATGTATGAAATTTTGTTTTCATCCAATCTTATCAATTTCACACTCACTGCTTGGCTGAAGCAACTCTCTTCAACAGTCTCCAAGGAATTGTTTCTCAGAATAATGTGCAAGACACTGATCATTTTGCAACTCAAAACACACCACTGAGGAAAAATTGAATATTTTACATCAAGAATCAAAATATTTTTTGGGTTGGGATACATGGCACTGAATGTGACATTTTGCATAAAAATTGCATGAAAGAAAAATATAAGTTCTAGTTGTGTCCAAAACAGCAGGGTATTCTTGCAGTGAATGGCAAACACAAGGCAAGAACACACATCTGGACATTTAGCATCTTTTAGAGCACAAGAAAATTCATCATCTTTGGCAGGACAATCACAAGCACCATCACAAATGCTCATCAAATGCAGACAAACCCCAGAACCCTGACACTTGTATAGAAACCTGCATTCCCTTGACCTTGGACACTGATTTAATGTCTCATCTAGTCCTTGTGGACAATCCCACCTGCCATCACAAATATTTTGCCAAGGAATGCAGTAAAAGTTTGGACATTTGAACATTGCATTGCATGTAAACTGTTTGCAGTCTTCCATATGACCCCCTTGCTTGCATGGGGTTAAAAACCTGCAGGTATCCAACTTGTAGACACATATTTGGTGCACTTCATAACACCTGTTCTCATTTTGACATGAGAGTTTTCCATTTTTGGCACAATTATTTTCCACAAGGTTTGCAGAGTTGGCATCCACTTGTATCACAGATGATGTACATGTTGTGTTGCTCCTGACCAAAGTGCACTTTTGTGAGTTTTGTTTGTGAAAATAGAACTGACATGACTTTGATCTTGAAAGAAAGTAAAATACTGAACACTCTTTTTTATCATTATGTCTGAGAAATTTACATTTGCTGGTGTAATGTTCAGACTTCTTGCAGGAACATCCTTCTTCATCTGATGTGTCATTTGCAGGACAATCAATTTTGCCATCACACAGACTCATGAGGGAGACAATGCTCCCTTTCAAACACAAAAACATTGTTCCAAAAATGTGAAAATTTTTGGTCTTGTGCTCAGTGATGATAAATGCCTCACCTTTTCTACTGATTGGTGTGAATGTTTCCTTAAATCTACTGGAGCATCTACTGAACTTGATTATGTGAGTGAGTTGGGGTGAAAATACAGGGAGAAAATTACATGAGACAGCTTGAAATACAGCCTGCAATATGCTAGTGTTTGTCACAAGTGTGGCTGAAAGCAACTTACTGATATCAGTAGCTTTCCCATTCCACTGAAATTCAAAGCATGAAGCATTTATTTGAATAAAGAAATTTTGTGCACAAAAGTAAAGATCAAGCACACTTGTTGCACCAATCAAAGTGGCAGACTTTGTGTGAGGAACACAGTAAACTGCTTGGCCCAGTTTCAAAAAACAAGGAATGGCAACCAATTGTGGTTCTGCCAAGTTGGTCAACACCAGAACTGTGCACATGCTTCTGGTAGCATATTTTTGTTTCATCAGTTTTATTGCAGGATGCTGGAATACGTAGCTGTTTCGTGCATCATCAACTGGCAGTTCAAGGCACAGGTTATTTTTTTCTCTGTTTATGTTCATCACAAAGTAGTGTCTCTGATACTGTAGAGTGTGGGGTAAAATCACCCCTGGATAGGATGCGGGGTCTTTGGTCTGCCACTGAGCCTGCAAGGAGAAGGAAGATGAAACGAAAATGTGACAAACTCATTTTCCTGTTTCTTGGGTTTTGTTTTCAAGGTTTGTCAGTGAGAAGCACCAAAGAGCTTCCTTGAACAAAACAGAAAGTGTATGTAGCTTTGGAAAAAAAACAAACCAGTGAGACAGACAGACTGACAAGAAGAAAGACAGAGAGACAAACATACAGACTGATTGACAGACTGGCTGACAAGCAGAGAGACAGAGACATACACATGATATGCACACACAGAAAAACACACATACATGCATACATACATACAGACAGACATGCATACAGACAGACAGACAGACAAGACCATTTCCATGATTCTGAAGCATGTTACTGACATGTCCAATGCTGTTGATGACCAATCCTGTGAAGATGAACTCATTTGCTAGTGGAGAGGGTGCAGCTATATTGTTGGGGTTGACTCCCATAAGAGTGACCTCACCAGTGTCAAAGTCTCTGGGATCAGCAAATTGAGGAGCAAATTTGACAAAAGCAATGAACTGTTGCATTTCTCGTCTTGTTTGCAGGACAGGCAGTTGAGCATTATAGGACTTGCATCTGCTGAAAGCATCCATCCATGAATTTTGGGGATGCAATTTGCTCTTGTCCTCATTGCAGAAGTTTACATGGTAGCTGGCCAAAACTCCAAGCAAAAAATATCCACTGATGTTGCATTGAAGATTTAGACTTGGAAATTGAGGTTTATTTTTGGCTGAAATATATCCAATCACTCTTGGATTTTGACAGATTCCAGCTTTCACTTGTGTGTAGTGTTGATAATTTTTGTATATATCTTTGATCCATTGTATCAGTAGAAATGTCTTGTCAGCACCCTGATGCTCATCTGAAAAAATGAGGTGACAGATACTTTATCTTCATTGTTGGTGCAAGTTACTGAGCAATGAAGTGCAGAACTGAGGGCTCCTTGTTTCTCTCGTACTTCCTTCATGGGTGGAAGACACACTTTGGAAACAAAACAGACTTTGGGGAGGGCTGCCAACAAGAGCCCTCAAGCACAAATCAAGTTGGTGCAGAGAAATTTGATCCACCATTATGACATCATTTGAGGCAAGCACATGTGGCTCCTGGGCACGAAAATCTGCCTCTTGGCCCATTGTGTTATGGAAAACAAACAAAGTTTCTGTTGCAAGGCCAAATAATCTTAACTTTTGTGGCTTGGGTGTCAGAAGGATGACGCAAACACACACATCACATGCCACACGTGTACACATCACATGCCACACATGCCACACATCACACACCACACAAACACACACATCACATGCCACACACACATCACATGCCACACATACCGCACATCACACACCACACAAACACACACATCACATGTCACACACACATCACATGCCACACATGCCGCACATCACATGCTACACACACCACACAAACACACACATCACATGCCACACACACCACACACACCACACATCACATGCCACACACACCACACACACACAGACACATCACACTACACTACACACCACACCACACACCACGCATCACATACACCACACACCATACACACCACACACTATACACACCACACACACACACATGCCACACACACCACTCAACACACATGTCAACCACAGAAAGTAAATGGTGCACCTTTGTATGTGGTTGTTAAAGTTGCATTGACAGGTACTCCTGGAATATAAAAACATTTGATTCCTGCTTGGGGTGACAGAGTCATGGCACCAATCCACGCAGTGGAATGAAGATAGAATGCAGTTCTATCCCAGCATTTGTCTGTGATGGTAAACACCTTATTTCTGCATTTGGGAACTATATGAGTTCTGGGAGAGAAAACAGGGCTGAATGACTCAACTGTGACAAGGAATGACAGAGCAACACGTGGGTTCTTTATTTCAAACCACAAAAGCTCATCCACTGTTTGATATGATGTTACAAGGGAGAGTGTGGATATGTTCAACAGAAATCCACTACTGAAAGCTTTCAGACCAACACCATCAATTTTATTGTAAAACATATTCTTGGTTCTGGTTGGTTTTGTTCTGTTTGTCTCTGATATGTCTGCAATGAACTCAATCCAACTGTCATGGTTGTAGCCATCAATGTGAGCCTCAACATCAGGAGTGTGTCTGTCAGTTGGGGAGTATGCTTCAGCATGTATCTGAACCAGGGACTTGCTGTTGAGGTGTCTGCAGTAGGGAAAGCAGAAATGGTACCTGTCCCTGTCAATAAATGGTTTCATCACTGCACAATAATGGACAATCCAGTGATAGGAATAGAAGAAACCTTTTTTGTTGTAAAAATCATGGCACTCCTCATCCCTCTGCACAAACTTCCTTTCTGTTGTTCTGAAAGCAGGACTACTCATGTCTCCATTTTGAATTTCATGTGTCTGGTTGTAAAATGTTTTGTTTCCTTCAGTGAGCTGTGGTAATCTCTTTTCTTCCACTTCCCAAGGATTTCTGAAGGTTTCTTTCACCAGAAACAGAGTTGGTTTCCCAGTTACAATTAAATTGTCAAAGTGACCTGGAAACACAAAGAGCAAACTGTTTCAGTCAGAACCAATCTTGTGACTTGGTGATCTCTATTTGTGAAGACAGGTGGAATGGGTTTGTGAAATGTGCTGTGGGAGAGACTGAACCATTCTTTATCACTGTCTGTGTCTGTTATAAAGAAAAAACTCTTGTTTTGTATGATCAGACAGGAAAATATCTGCACTGCACAGAATGGGTTGGGAGCAGCTGCCATCAAAAGACAGCCACAGTTCACAAGAAGGTTTGAATTGAGTGGGGTTGTTGGCAGTGTAAGAATTGTGAGTGTGTGTGTGTGTGTGTGTGTGTGTGTTTCACTGACCTCTAAAGAAGCTCGTTGCTCTGAGTGTGATCAGGTGACCCCCTTGGTTTCTGTGTTTCACAGCCATCCTCAGCCAGTGAAGCAGGCCCACGGCCCTGTGTAACGGTGTGGGGTCCCCAATGTGTTGGTTTGCCTCCAGGGTGACCACAAGACAAGATATTTCATTGACTTCAAAGAACCTGGGTGTCCTCTGAATTGGCAGACGCCCAAAGTTTTGTATATGCACAGAAGTAAAAGGGAGACTTTTGTTTGATACTTTCATATCAACAGGCCTGCATCTGGTTGATGATACTGTGACTTTGAATGTGATTTTAGCATATTCAGCAAAGGAGAAGAGCACAAGGATCAGTTCATGAGTGAAGGAGTAGATGTTGGGGAATATGTACTCATCTCTTACGGGAATACCAGATCTCGTGTTCTCACTTATATTGTTTGTCTTCACACACAATGTGCTGATTTCTCTGTCACCCTGGTATGCACTGAGACCACCAAATATGCAATCCATTGTGTTGATGTTTCCATTGTACTTCATGTGACTTACACTGACATTCACATGGGAACCAATGTCAGTTTTGATAAGAATAGTTTTCACTGGACAGTCCTCAATTGCTTCAGGGAAGATAAAATGAGAGTTTCCAGTTTGGCTGAAAGTGATATTGTGGTGTACTGTTTGGTTACTGAAGGAAACAGAAATGATATTTTTTAGAGTGGTGTCATTGCACCACACATACATCACACATTGAAATGTGATGGTGAGATATTCCTTCACAGCACTGTGTGGAGAGTGCTCAAATGGGATTGGTGCTTTTGAAAGAGCCCCAGGACCATCATGTAGTTTCACAACAGATGCTGATTGTGCAATTTTGATGTGGATCCTATGTACCTTTTCAGTCAGAATGTGATACACACAAATTGGCAAATAATGATCTCTGATGTGTGTTGCTTGGACAAGAGCAAATTTCTGAGTCTGTACAGCTTGATTTCTGTGTACTAATGAAACTGTCATGTCTCTATCAAGGACAGTGTATGAAAACAACATGTCGTACACAACATACATGTATGCATAGACTCCCATATCAATACAACTCCAGAAAGGGAAAATAGAAGTCTCTGAGTGTATCCCACAAAACACAAAGTGATTCATCTCCTTCAATTTCTCATTCCCTGATATTTGACAGAATGACTCAGCTTTTATGCCGGCTAACTTGAGGTACCCCATTCTGCATTGTCTGAATGCATGTCTCACTGCAGAAAAGTAAATGAAGTGAAAAGTCACATTGAACCTCAGCCTTGGATCAAGGTAGATTACCCATCTCCAGTGTGGACTCTCAGCTGCTGCTTCTTGGTCTGTTTTCAATAAACCTACTTTTGGGCAGTGAGGTGGTCTGTAGAATTCTGCATGCCCTGTGGGCCTCTTCAGAATTCCATGATGTATATCCTGTGACAAGGAATGAAGAACAAACACATGGTCATGTCTGTTCTTTAGTGGACAATATGATGGATCTTGTGACAGTAGATGCAAATCAGGTTTTTGAAGCAACAAGGAAAATTCATGAAACAGTTTGGAAACTTCTTTGCTGAGAAAGAAGAAGTTTATTAGTGGTGCTGAAACACTGGTGGCATTTGTGAAGAGAGAAGCCAGGAACTTATCAACATAGTAAGGCCAGAATTCTGGCTCAGCTCTGCTCCAATTCACTGATGCCCTACTGAGTTCATAATGGCTCAGTGCTCCTGTCCACAATCCTGCTGCACAAAAAACCTCCAGCCAACAAGTGTGTCTGGTGTGCATGTTCAATCTGATGCTGGACTTGCTGTGAGAACACTACCTATCCTTTTGCAAACCATAAGTCTGTCTTTGTTTTATTATTTTTCACAAAACTGACCTGCTGATTGGTCAATTGACCTTGAGTCTTGCACACAATGTATTTCTAATTGACAATAATTGGAAACAGTAATTGATTTGGAGGCCCACATGACACCAGACGTCAAAGAGTTGCCCCCGGCAGAAGATGTCACTTCCAGTTCAACTCTTTTGTCAGGTGATGCTCCTCACAGAATCTGGCCAGTTTTGACTTTTGCCCCACTGATGTTGTGCTCACGAGGGAACAGCAGAACTCAGGCCCAGCCCAAGCAGTCTTGCCTTGAATAAATCTCCATGGACTAATCAAGTCAGCAAAGTTTCCAGAGGAGTAATGACCTAGTACCCCAATATCTGTATTTTCTCACCCTCAAAATACAGCTGTAATTTCTTCTCAAATCTTTGAGCATGATCCATCCTCCCCACAGAGCAAACAACAGGAGAAATTCAAGCTGTACCTGTTGGAAAGGAGCAACAAATATCATTGCAGAAGCAGGTATTCTGTTTGTGATCAAACACAACAGACACATTTGTGCCATAGGAACAAGAAAACCAATGGATTCATAATGGAGATTATGGAGATGATGTCACATTGATATAAACCATCATTCTGTTGGGGTACTACTCCAGAAACATGGAAACCAAACAGATGATGGAGCAAGGAATCCAGTTAGAACTGGAAACAATGAAAATTTGTACAATCAAAAATGTGTTGGTTTGTTGTTTTGAGACAGAATCTTTCACCTTTTCCTGGGAGGCTTTGAGAGATTTGGTCACAAAGTTCACCACAATGACAAGACATTGAAATAGAGACACTGTCCAGGTGAACACCTTTATCACCTGGAGTTCTTTTGTCAAGGAAACGCCACTTGTATTGCCAGTGTATGTCTGTCTATCCGTCACACTTTGTGCCCCCCCCCCTGTGAGCATCATTCATGCTCGGGCCAGGGCACACATACAAATGGCTCAGGAAGCAGCATAAGTATCATTTTGATTCTGGGTATCAAAGAAGCCACATCTCATTCTGAGACCGAGATTTTGGGCATCATCATATCACTGACATCTTCAGAGGCATCCGCGACACAATGCTGTGAAGCATACTCGTTTTTTTCACCAGTTGATGAGCAGTTTCCAAAGCGGCTCCAATTCTTCGTCTGGCACTTGGAAACCAGATGCAATTTTTTTGTCCTGCCCACAGCCATAAACAAGAAGCAGTGCTCAAGGCAACTGCAGTGCGAAGTCAATTCTTCCTTGTTCATCAATTCTTCCTTG
>JAAUXT010023258.1_pt1 | contig 15543 bp, 11 predicted proteins | sample 7278171 | NCBI WGS metagenome assembly JAAUXT01 (sample SAMN14350112, study PRJNA611818) | marine sediment metagenome | isolation source: surface marine sediment (1.8m) | place: French Polynesia: Moorea | collected 2018-08 | reverse complement strand
GTGAGTATGAGTCTTTTGTACAAAGTTCAATAACTATTTCTATTGTACAAATGGTATTTCTGTCGAGATTTGCAGAAAATCGAGACAGAAAACACCATCCGTGCGATAGTCCTGCATAACGGGGCAAGAAACAAATCTCCTTTTGCTTGAGCAGAATTCAAAAGTCACCACAACACCCCCAAGCACGCCAAAAAATAGAGAAGAACTGCACGCGCAAACCGACACGTGAGGACATGCACGTTCATTTTTACAACAGGCACAGTCACGACACCCAGTCTGTCACGCCAAGGGACACACTCACTTCATATCGGACACTCACATCTTTTCAACACACAAATCGGACTTTTGAGAAACCAATGGATCGTGGCCAGCAGTCCAGCACTGCCAAAGGGAACCACCAGATGGCACTGGGCGTCTGCTGCGCCAGAGAACCACGCATGCGTGGGCTTCTCTTGCAATCAGGGGCCGTTCACGAAAAGCCTCAAGTTTTAGCAGTGGACAATCAAATTTTCAGTGGTACCCCATTGTATTGTGACACAATTCAGGTCCCAGAAAGGCGATTTTGACAGTGAATGATGCCATCTGAAGCAACTCCGAACTGACAAAGATGTTATGCCCAGACAGTGTCACTTTGTACACGAGTACAAAACCCTCCAGACCTGCCCAAAACAGACTATGCGTAATTTTATCACAGGAATCATCACACAAGGTGATGAGCTGCAGCGACCAATCAACACGGAGGCGTGCACGCCATGCAAACGACCCACGGGTCTTTCTGAGCTTGACCGTTTGAAAAACGTGACAACCATGCAGCTCCACCACGCCAACTGTTGGGTCAGTGTCATTGCGTCGTTCTCAAGAAAAAGAATTCCTCCTGTTGAATGACACAACCACGTGTGTATGGTGGGGCCCAAAAGAGTTTCTTTGAAGAAAAACACGATGCATCAGGAGAACAAATGATTGAGGGGCGGACTGCCCTACATCCGCAGAAAAAAATGTTGGCGTCATTTTTCACGCGTTTCCTGGTTCATTTCACGGTTCACTTTCGCCGCACACGTTTCATTCACAACTGATCGATTCGCTCAACGCTACAAAAACACCCCAAAATGAATTGATGACTTTCCCAAAACCAAACTGTGAAAAAATGGATTTTTATTTGTTTCCAGGACGACGAGAATTATACAGGAAAATTGTGCAGTCTGAAACCACCTGCTGTTGACACAGCGTGCGTGCACATGCACCGTTTGCTCAATAATTGACAACATTATTTTGCTTTGTTACACTACAAACACACGACAGGGAAACTGGGTCTTTGATCTCGTCGTTTGGGGTCGGATCCCAGGAGAACGAGCGTTCAGTGAGACGGGAGAGCGAGAGCTCGCGCCGACAGGGCCCGATGCTGGTTCGACGGGTCTCGTCCCGTTTGGCTGTTCACCAGTAACGCACGTGCATGTCGTGGCGGCACGTGCTGCAATACGATCAACAGCACTCACCACGACGTGCGCACTGGGATAAATTTGAGGATTTGAAGGAATTAACTGGTGTACGAAGCTGGCGACTGTGTCGCAACGATGAAGTAAGAGGAAGTGGAATTTCTAAAAGGAGAATAGGAAGTCAAAACTTTCGATCACATTGTTTGGGACCCGTGGCCTGATCACGCTTTGTGAGAAAGTGCACATACAAACATTCTGCAGTCACATAGAAGAACTTTGCAGTATTTAGCTTCAGCTGCAGTGAGGACATGAAGAGGCAAGTTGGCTTCGAAACTTGCAATTGAACATTGAAATTGACGTCGGCTACATGTGAGTCAGAACAAATTTGTCGCTCCATTTGCCACAGAACTTTTTTCAAAATCTTGGCCCCGGAAGAAGAATTTAAAAATGCGCTGAGAGGTTTGCAGATGTAGCTAGAGAGGAAGAAGAACAGAAGGATTGAGCTCTTAGTCGCGAACCTCTGGACACACCAATGCAAATTGATGACAGTGCACCAAGTCTCACTCAACCCCTTCAGCATTGGGAGTGCGAGAACAACTCTGAACTTGCAAACGTCAAACAGATCCGAAGATCTACGCCGCTTCTGGGCTTGTTGAGAATTCAGAATTTTGAGAGGCGTGCATGTTCAGAGAATAGATTGAGCCTTTTCATGGCGAGGAGGCGTGAGGGCGTCAGTGCTCCCCCGCTGCGCCCCATGTGAGGCGTGTGAATCAGAGAAAAGAGGCTCCGTTCACTGAGTTCCGCATCGCGGGGCGTGAACCAGTCAAAATCAAACAAAAATGTGCTTTTGTCTGAAGTTCACTTCCAAATCTTCCCCTGGCATTTTTTGTGTGATACACGGCCTTTTGCGTTGTTCCTGTGCAACATGAGAACAGGTTGATTTTGTTCAAAATTCAGTTGGATTTTGGTCCAGGGAAAGAAAAGAATCTTTTGTTCAGAGGGTCCGAGTTCTGCAGACTTGAATTATTGTTGTCCTTTCTTCAGATGTGAGCAGCAACAATGTGTGCGCGCTGTTGTCAGTCGCAAGTCAAGCTTTCCCATCGCTTTGCAATAAAGTTTTGACCTTTTGTGGAAGTGTCTCAAGGTGCTCGCTGTATCACAGTGTCGCTGAGCGGAGCTGAGCTGAGCGTGTCACTGGTGTTCACTGACTGGAACCACAACACGCCATGTTGGAAACTTTGACACAGAAAAAACACACGTTCCTCAATATGTCAATAAATAACACCAGGAATAAAATATTCTGTGAGTGATACAAGGAATTTTGGTGCTCTACTGAACAAGGAAGAGTGAATTGCCCACTGGATCGGATTTAACAAACTTTCTTGGCAGTAACTTTTGGGTGAGTTGAGCAGAATCCTTGTATTTGTGAGCGTACTTGATTGTGCATACTTGTGTACGTGTCTCGAAGACCATTGACGCGAGGCGGAGTTTATGGATTTTGATTTGAAAAGCTCAAGAAAAGTCACAAAGAAACCCACACGCAACGCTCGAGATTTCGTGTTTTTCATTCATAAAGGCAAAGGAGGTCCGTGAGTTCTTTCTGTGCGGTGGTTTGACACCAGTCATGCAGTGATCAACGACATGCCATGCACACATATATGTGTACTTCTGAAACTGCAGCTGCTTTTGTCGTGAGTTTGCTTTGTCCCGACTGGATACACGTTGAACGCAAAAGTCCAAGAACGGATCCAGCCAATTGAAGCGGCCCACATCATCTGCCTCGGGACCTTTGAAACAAACAATTGACAGGAAAAATCAAAACTTTTTGCACCAGTGATACAAGTTTGGGCAGGGAGCAATTTCCTTTTCTTCTGCGGCCATGGCCAGGATCCGCCTCTCTGTCTGGATGAGATTGTTGTGAAGATGCTTCTTGCTTTCCGTGAGTTGATCTGACAACGGGCTCTGGGTTGGGTTTCCCCTGATGGTGGTATCGTGTCTGAAACACTTTGATCGTGAGGGCCAAATGTAGAACGGAATGCCCTTGTACGAGCAAAAGCCCTCTTTGCTTCTCCAACAAATACAGTCTCCCACGAGATCTGTGTTTGCTTGGACAAAAGTGGGGCATCTTCAGTTGTGCCCTGTGTCGTTGGTCCACATATGTCTATCCAACGAACATAGAAACAAAACAAAAATGCGTTTTGTTGACTTTTTTGTTCGAAACCTGAACAATGTGCGTGAGGCAACTGATGGTTTGACAGTATCTGATTGTCTGCCTCATTGATATCCACTGGCTCAGAGGAGAACAAGTACAATTTGTTTGACACAAACTTTCCAATGAGTCAGAATTCAGCAGCCGATGGAAGGGACCAACGAACAGTAAACACGCAAAACAAGTTTGATCACGCTTGATTCGGTGAAGGTGACAAAAAATTTCAAAACTTCTTTTTGTACCGTATTCACCCACGAACAACGACCACTTTTTGTTCCCAAAATTGACACATCAACACAAGGGATGCACACTTTCTTGGATACAGTTTACCATTGATTCAAAAGGATCTAAACACTCAAACCTCGTAATTTTGAGGTGTGCAATTTTGTGGGTGCGTGTTACACACGAGTGATTTCGGTGACGCATTTCTTTGTGAAACTTCAAAGACATTCAAAAATGCTCGAACCACACAATTTTGGTGTGATACCAAGACTTATCTTTCCAACAAACTTCAGAGAAGGCTGCCCAACAGAGGGGCGTCTGTTTTTGTCGGCGCAAGCAAATGCGGGAAAAATAGATCCAAGGATGAGTCGAAGCTGACAGATGCGTCCGCTCAGTGGTGGGACTGAAGATCCAAACACGATTCAGTTTGACTCGCTCCAACAGGGGGAGAGTTGATGATCAAAATGCTCGTTTTCCTTCTGTGAAATTGCTTGAGAATAGTGAATTCTTACTTGACATTCGACAAAGTTTCATGTCAAAATAACAACACCTGAGTTGATTTGTAGTTGTCTCCTTGGCCCCGCACATTTTTGCAAGCAGGTGTACTCGTAGATACCTGGCAAAAAAATTAGATTTTGCAAAATTCCCATCTTTGTGCTGGTGAAGTTTCCCTCATTTCAAAACAGAGTCGGTCGTTTCAAATCACGGTCCCACCCAGGACGGGCACCCGTATGATGATCTTGGTTCTGAACAGAAAAGGTGCGGTTCGAACGTGAAGGTGAGAAGAAAAGCCTTCAGAAAGTCACTGGCTCTGCAAAACAGAAGGAAAACGACTGTCACAAGTCCACACAGTCAACTGGCCAACGGGCAGTAACCAACTCTTGGTTGTATGGTCTTGACATTCCAAATTTGAAAGCCACATGTTTTTGGCAATGAATTGTTTGGGATCATGCATCCCAGACCTGTTGTCAGCCGCTGAACATGTTGTTTGTCTGTTGTTGACACAGAAATCAACAGGTCTTGAATACGTATGTAACACTGTGCTGGTGCTTGAAGACTTTTGAGCGTGCGCCTTTGTCCGCAAAGAATTCACTGCCAAGACTGGAAAACTCAACACAGTGCACGCGGCTTTTTTGTCAACGATGCGTTTCACAAAGAACAGCGCAAAGATGAACATTTCACACCAATTGCCAAGCACTGGTCATGGAAGGAGATGTTTCAATTCAAATGGCTTGTTTGTGTGTTGCTTGTTCCGAGGACCAGACCTGTGATCGCCTCCGTGTGTACTTTTGGTGTGACAGTCGTCTTGTGCGTATGTATTCGTGTATTTCTGTGCAGACTTTTTCATGGTTTGGCCCCGGGTTCTCCTGTTGCGTGCATGCCATCTTGAGACGCCAGGCATACTGCTCAGAAAAACATCTCAAAATACATTTAAATCGCTGGGAGACTTTCAAGGACAAGGTGTCTGTTCCGTTCTTGTTCATGCAAGTTTTCTTCGTCAGAACTAATATCCGGACGAATCCCAAAATGATTTGATGGGCACGCTTGGCTTCTCTTGAGTTCCGATGGTCAAGAATAAGTTTAGAGGTTCCATTAACTTTGGATGCATCCTCGCACCCACAACACTTATCTTCTTCTCTTTTCAGGTGAGCGTCAGGATGGGGGACTCGGACGCAGGGTGGGTGACCATCAGCCCCGACGACAGCAGCAGCACCGCCAAGAACAAACTGGACAATGTCCTGGCAAACAAACTCTCCATCAGTGAGCAAGCTCCAGCTCACTCGGACCAGGACAGTCTCCCAGAGGAGGACAATGAGAATGACACTGCAGAAGTGACTGGGGGTTCTGCTGCTGCAGCGGTGGATGTGGAGAATGGCAATCATGACACGGAGGAAGCCACTGATGTCGCCGGTGATGCCACGGGCAAAAAGAAGAAGATTAGTCCCTTGAAGTTTTTGAGAAAGATCAGTTCCAAGGAGTTGGGTGGGGCCGGTGGAGAGGCAGGGACGGTGGAGCGGCTGCCGAGCAAGAGCAAAGCGAGGAGAACGTCCCAGATTCCCCTGGAGCTGCAGGTTTGTGTGTGTGTGTGTGTGTGTGTGTGTGTCTGTGTCTGTGTCTCTGTGTGTCTGTGTGTCTGTGTGTCTATGTGTCTGTGAGTCTGTGTGTCTGTGTGTGTCTGGGTGTAGGTGTAGGGGTATGTGTGTGTTGGCCCATGTTTGTATGGTGCACATGGTACTCTGATTCCGATGCTTCCGTCAGAAATTCAACTTCCGGTGCAACCGCGTCGACATGGCCACGAACAACAAAAGTGTGGTTTTGGTTGTTGCTTGTTGTGCGAAGTCCCTTTAGGGCGAAGCACCATGTGGTAGTGCAGCATATGGCAGCTGAACTGAAATATCCCCTGCCCCCTCCCCCCTATGGGACCCCCCCTGTGGGACCCCCTGCTAGAGGTAGACCCCCCCAACAACCAGACCCCCCCTATCGACAGTATGACTGGTGGAAGATAAGGAGGACAAGGAAGAATTGATGAACAAGGAAGAATTGATGATATTACCGACGCCGCAGGGGACTTCGCACTGCAGTTGCCTTGAGCACTGCTTATTGTTTCTGGCATACAGTCGGGGTGTGTTTTGTTGGGTTTGCTGCAATCTCGTTCACAATTTCCTCGATGCAACGGAGACAGGAGTTCGTGGAATGTTGAGCATTTTGTCTGGTTTCACAGCCGCAGTTGATTGTCGTGGCTTCAGGAAGTTTCGTATCCATGTCAAAGGGTCTGTTTGTTGTCTTGTGACAGTGGAAACGGAACAGTATGAAACCGACTCCGGCCTAAGCGGCTTCAGTGAGTTCAAACAACTGTATTCCCTTTGAGAAATGTTACCTTGGGAGGACGGGTAGGTTTTTGCGCATTCTGAAGCTCGTGGTAGATTTGGCCTGTCTCACCTTGTGCGACGCGTCCTTCCTTTCTCGGCCGAGTACCGTATTCCTCCGTGTGGAGACGCACCTATTTGTCCCCGCAAGTGATTGTCAAGAGGATGCGTTAAAATATGGGTCTGAGTTGACAGTTGTTTCAATGGGACCCCCAGCATCAAGAAAATATTGGGAAATTTTGCGGTACGGCTCATACACGAATGCGACTTGCACACGGATGAATGCGGCACACCCTGAGCCGTGCAGAAACACGGCGCCTGACGCGTCCGGTGTGAATAAATCCCCGGGCCCGGAGCTTACAATCACAGAGCCTCTGGAGACGGCGGATAAAGCGCGCAAGATTGGATACGGATACCGCGTTGAAGGGGGATACAATCCGTGCAGCGTTCTGGTGTTGGGCTGAAGCTGAAGAGAAGACGCAGATTCAAACTCACCCTTTGTAGTGAAATTGGCTTTTGCACTATCTCACTTAAAACGGTTCCATCTTTCAGATGTGGCTGATCCATCAAAATCTGTTTTGCTTGGGTTTTGAATCATTCCTGCTGTTTGTTGCATCCATCATGAATTTAATTCTTGAATGGGAAAAAGAAGTGTTGCGAGCGCCTGTGATTCGTCCCTTGTTTCTGTAGAGGTGTAATTGAACGCGTTGGTAGACGGCGCTGCGCGGCCGAGTAGGGCTAATTGGTGTGGATGGGAATGCATGATGATGCATCAACAGCTCTGCAGGTTCTTCTCTCACACGCCGCTTCTTTCTCGTCTCTCTTGTCACAACAAGAAAGATTGATGTTTTTACGAGATTCCAACATTGTGGAACTGAAGGCGTCGAGCTCACTCGTCGAGATTCCCCACCTCGATCTGTGCGTGGCCGCAGAGTGGATGTTCCCCACGCGGTTCAGGTCGCCTCAAAGACGCGAGTTTGGTGGCACAGGCCTCACAGGGGTGATTCTCCCCGGGGACTGGGAGCTTCCGGAGGAGGATCAGACTCCGGCCCTGCCGGGACTTCTGGGCAACAGACCAGTTTCGCGCTGGATGAACCTCATGTTACGTCCCGTGGGCACTGTGTGTCTCAGTGTGTTCACTGGGCGACGATCTGGACACGACGGTCTAGAATCAGACTGTGTGGGCTCATGTCGTTATCTGCTAAACTGTCGCTCTACACAGGAAAGGACAGCAGGGCCGTTTCTTTCCGTACAATTCTCTGCTGGAACCTCAACTGTTGCGCTGCAGTCAAAGACTCTTGTGTCAAAGGGCCTGTTTGATCTCCGTGACGCTCAAAATTGCTGGATTGTGGGGACTTCCTTCGCTTATCCGAAGCTGCGTAGACTCGTTGAGGACTTGATCCCTCGGATGAGTCGCAAGCTGAATCAGGTGTGATGAAACAGGCAAACAGGGGGACCGTGGTGTGAATGCTGCAGGCGTGCATTCCGAATAGGAGGGAAAACGGTTCAAGACAGGTGGAAACTTCTTCGGCGTGGTGGAGTCTGTGTCGCAGATGTTTTCTTTCTCATAGCAATCCACACGTGGTCCTGTTTGTCATGTGATCAGTACCCGGGTGCGTGCTGAGACCGGTGCTCCCGTGACATGCCGCGGGTATCAGGTCTGATCCGGAGCATGACGCGTCCTCCTCCTCACGCTCCTGCTGCACTGAAGCTGTGCCCCGCCCCGTGACGCCGTGGTCCTCACGCACATGCTCCCGGCCCCATCAGCTGATTCCCCTCCCCGCGCCGCCGCCGCTGCAGCGCCTCGCCCGTGTCTGCTGTGGGAAGATACGGTTTCATTGAATTTGGGACCTCCCAGCACCTTTTGCCTTGCTGTTGCACGCCGGATGCGGCGTTCGTCGCGTCCCTGCGAAAGTCAACGTCTCTGGATAAGTCAACGGGCGCTGCGTCCCTGCACAAGTCAACGTCCCTGGACAAGTCAAAGAGCGTTGTGCCCTGAGCAAGACAACAAGTGCTGCAACCCTGCGTTGCGTATCTGCAGAGCCCGGACGCAACGCATGTCGTGTTCAGTGTGCATCAGGCGTGATGCCATCTGCTGTTTTCCGCAAATTGCTCATTTCCTCTCATGAATTTTTGAACGGCGGCGGGAGCTGTGTCGTGCGGGACTCTCCGACTGACATGGAGTGCGCATCGCTGAGAGTCGGGGAACAGCACGAAAGGTGACATGGCGGTGCCATGGTTCGTCAGGTCAGACTTGTGGTTTCTAGCTGCAGATTCTGAGTTGAGCAATGGAAAGTGTGGAGGAGCTGCTGCTTTCAAGAGTTTTGATGTGACTGACACTGCTCGAGTCAGTGGCCGAGAAATGAGCTGAAAGCTCGAGGTAGGACTTCGGATGTCAGTTCTGGTTGGAGTATGCGTGCGTGCGTGTGTGAGTGTGCACCAGGGCCCTGTATGTTGGTTTCTGGTGCTTCAGATAATTGTGCGTGTGTGCGTATGCCTGTATGTGTGCGTCTGTGTGTTCAGTCGGAAACCCCTGTGCCCGTGGCTCCTTCAGCACAACACACGAGCTCGTAATCCCCCTCCACGTCACGTGGTGGGAGCCGACTCCGGGCTCAGCTGTCGTCTCCAGCCGCTGCTCGAGTGGGGTCGGTCCTCAGCCCCGGAGCTGTGGTGGGCCGGCTTCACGCTGGGTGCGCCGAGTCCTCCTGCACTGCCATGGGAGCTCAGTTGACACAGGGGCGTATCCAGTGTGAAGCAGGGTGAAGGTCGCCTCACACTGGATACGCTGTGTGTGCACTGCGTCCTTGTTCCCGTTGAGCTGTGTGTGCAGATGCGAAAAAGAACCGGGTGCACCCACTGGAGCGCTGTGCAAATCTGTGGGCGCAGCGCTGACGCGTGCGGTGTGAAACAGGCCTCCACTTGTCAGGGCTGTTGAAAGTTTTGGGTTTCACACCAGAAGGCAGAACAACGACTGGGGGAAGTTTGGAAAGTGCGTGAGTCATTTCCTCGTCGGGCTAATTTCTATCGAAGTTTCCATTTGGCCAGGTCAGTGTCGTACCTCGCTGTCCCTTTGTCTTCCGGCGTTGCACGATTTCCTTAATCAGCTTCAGTGGGAAAGCAATTTAGCTGCTGTAATTGGATGCAGTTTAACCGGGGGGCGAACAAAATCTGTTTGGCGCTTTGAGTCGACAACGTTCGGGTGGTTTGTGCAGAAGTGCGAATACTGACACCAGGCTTTTCTGACAACGTGCGCTGAAGTCTGGTTGGCAGGTCAACCCTGCATCGTACGCCACGTCTGCGGGCGTTGCGCTGCTTTGTACTGGTGGGTTTCGTAAGATAAGATTGAAAAACAGACACGACCCCATCTGAAGGCAAGGGGACCTCTCCCTGCGCTTTCTCACACTTCCCTTTGCATTGTGGTTTCCCAAGAAGTCGAGCCAGGATCACTGGAAAACGTCTTTTTTCGCAGTCTTTTTGCCTGTGCTTTGGTCTTGAGGCAGAAATCCAATTGTGTAAAGTGAAGGACAATTGGGCGGATTTCTCGCCATTTGCTGCAAAGGCGACGGTGAAGCTGTGTCTCGCTTGGCCATTCCGCTCTGTATCTCCGCAAACAGTGAAGGCCTTTTCTCTGTGCACGACCTGAATAGATTCCATTGTTGCGTGGCTCAAGCACTGCAAAAAAGTCTTGCTCATTGGTTGCTTGAAATTTTGTCCTTGGTGTAGATCTCTGCTTGATGGCAGACATGTCTTCAAGGTTGTAGCGCGACCGTCCGTTCACTTAACGTTGAGAGACGAGTACTGTCCGCTTTCCATTCGGAAGCTTCACAAGCTCCACACTGGTGGTCTGAACCTGTCCAGGGACGGAACGCGTCATTGATGCATCTGGCTGAACCCGGTCTGAGTGTTCCCGATTTGTACCCTGCTTCTCGCGCGGCGGCGGAGGCGGCGCTGCCGGGGGCATGTTTTATGCAGGGACCCTGCGGCTCCTCGACGCTCCGGAGCAGAGCCGGGTAATCACGCGTGGACGTCTGCATACGGGACGGAGCGGCCTGGGCTGCTGACCTGGGAGCGCAGGGGGAGACAGGGAGCGGTCCGTGCCGGGTCAAGGGGCCGGACTCGCTGTCTGCATGATCAATCTGCACCGTGATGTCCATTTGGTGTCACGAGAACTTGGATTGAAAATGCATGGAGTACCCCTCGCTCTCTACCATTTGCTTGAGTGTCCTGGTCTGCGCAGCGCGTCTCTCCAGACGGGACTTTCATGGCGTGATCCCAGGGTACACAGGGTGTACTCCCAGGGTATACAGGGTGTGCTGCCAGGGCACACAGGGTACGCTCCCAGGGCACAGAAGACGGAGCATGTTGGGCACACGGCACGCGGGGCACGACAAAACGAGCGGCGCTCATTGGCGTTGAAGTGTTTGGAGAGGAAACCACCCTGTTACGGGGGTAATACTAAAAGTCCTTTCCGTCATGATCGTCGCCTTTACTCTGTGTGAGCGACAACTTGACCTGCTGATGACAATGTTATGCAACAGAATGAGTCAAGAGAGTGCCCCTGTGAGGACAATTGTCCTCCGGCGATGCAGCAGTCTTTTGAAGGACAGGAGGATGAAATCTAAACTGGCTCAAAGAGTTTCACTTCTGTTCTGCTGCAAGAAGGGAGATACATTTCCTGAGGCCTTGTGACAGCTGCGACAAGTTTTTGGTTGTGCCTGCATGTGTGAACGCTCTTGCAAAACTTGGTGGAAGAGATTCCAGTCCGGAGACAGAACTTTTGACAATGTGGATGACAAGAAACGGCCAGGTAGGCCACGATCTGGATGCTCTGCAGACAATATCCAGGATGTGAAGGCAGTTGTGGATACTGACAAGAGAGTGACAATTTCACAGATCCAAGAGCAAACCGGACTCACATGTGGAACAGTGCACAAAATACTGAAGAAGGACTTGCAGTTGAGCAGAGTGGCTGCCAAATTTGTGCCCAAAATGCTCCTTCCACATGAGTTGCAGGCACATGTTGACATTTCCAAACAGTGGTTGGATCATGTTCAGAGTGATGGATCAGTACTGGACAGAATTGTGACAGGTGATGAGACTTGGGTATCCTGCTTTGATCCAGAATGTAAGCGGCACAACTCCCAGTGGACTGCAAAAGATGAGCCACGCCCCAAAGCCTTCTTGAGATCTCGCTCTGTCAAGAAGGTCATGCTGACAGTTTTCTTTGACAGTACAGGATTGATCATGGCAGAATTTCTGGATGGAGGCACAATTACCTCTGACACATACATAGACACACTCATGCACCTGAGAGACAGTATTAGGAGGCATCGGCCAGTGCTTTAGACTCATCACAATTGGATTTTGTTGGATGACAACTCCTCTGTGCACACTTCTTATGACACAATGACCTTCCACAGACAAGTCAGAACTGAGTGCAGACCACACCCTGCATACAGTCCGGATTTGGCGCCATCAGATTTCTACTTGTTCCCAAAGTTGAAATCAATCTTAAGGGGCAGGTGCTTCAGGAACAAAGAAGAACTGAAAACTGCAGTCCTCCAAGCCCTGGACACCTTCTCCAAAGAAGACTTTCAATCCTGCTTCCAGCAGCTGTGTCGGCACTGGGTCAAATGTGTTGCTTGTGGTAGTCAATATTTTGAAGGAGATCATGTAGAAATCTGACTCTAAGAAATTGACTGCTGCACCGCATGGGTCTTGTTATTGTTTACATTGTTCACATGGTTGCGCTTGACCAACATGCACCGCACATTGAGGTCAAAGTTGGCAGAACACGACACACATTGCCAAACATGACGGAAAGGACTTTTAGTATTACCCCCGTATGCTGCTCCTCGTGTCAAACTTGATGGTTTTCACATTTCAATGTGTCTCGGGGAACTGCGCCGTCTCTGGAGTCTCCTCCTGCGGCTTCCTCTGCGTCTGATGTGGCTGCTAATTCCATGCTGCTCAGAACAAAAGAGTTCCTGCGTTGATTTCAAGATGGAAACCACAATCCTCTCAAAATTACCCGCAATTTCATTAGGCTGATTAAAACTGCGCTCTCAAATGACATTTAACGGAGAAGACCTTTTTCAAATGCGGCATGGAGGAAATGAATCGGCATCTGATTTTGATTCTTGAAGAGGAAGATAATCCTGGCAGTGAAGCAATCCCACAAAGGTGGGGTGACATTGCGTGGTGCGTGGCCTAGAAAGACGGGAAAAGCAGGATGAAAGATGTTTTTTCTGAAGTCTGCTGGAGGGGTGTTTGTAGCGACAGTCTCCGCAGTGCGTGCATCGTGCCGCACGACCTGCAGTGCAGCATTCGCGCCCGGTCTGCAAATCTTCTGGGGTCGGAGTTGCCTTGTGCCGTGTTGGGCACTGCGTTGTAACCAGTACGAAACGCTTCAAACTGGCACCTGCACAGAGAGGGTGCAGCGCCTGACGCGCATTCAGCGTGAAACCCTCGGGAAACGCCGTGTCCTGCAGCTGGTCGGCCTGGCTGCGGGGAGACGGATGCACGGCGCAGTGCCAGACAGGTAATGGTAATTATTACGGATCGGCAATAGCGCTGACAGATGGCTGACGGGAGGGTCCCGCGGTCCCCCTCATCTGTCTTGCTTTCCTGAGCTGAGACATGCGGTTCGTACCCCATCTATTGTCCCGCGTTCTTCAGGCCTGTTTCACGTGTGTTGTGTCGCTGTTCAAGTCAATGGGCGTTGCGACGGTCGGGATCCGTTGGGTGTGAAACAGGCCTGACAGGGACATCTGGTCCAGGCATGTTAGGCTGTGGCTGTCTTGATTTCTCAGCTGATTTCACCCTGGATGCTGCCCTGTCTGGGTCAATTGGTCCCTTCGTGTGGTGCATCAGACGGGACAGGGACAAGCCTGAATGGGCCATGTGGTCTGGTCTTGATGTTGGTGCTGTGTTCGAAATACCCCCGTTCATACCGCGTCTACATGCGTGTTCTTGCCTCTCACACTGGTGCTAGTGTGTCGCGGAATGTGCAGGGACACGAGCTCTCCTGTGAACTGAGTCCACCCGTTCTGTAGGTTCCCCGTGGTGCGAGCAATGAGGCCAAATTTCAGCATTGAGAACCATGTGGAGTAGCGCTGGAGTTTTTACGACACCAATGCGGGGCCTGAGGGACTCGTTCCCACGATACTGAGACAGACCGAAGCAGATGCTGAGGCGGCGGTGCTTCTTGGTGAGACTGAGACGCATCTGGATGGATAGAGACGAAGCCTGAACTCTTCTCTATTCTGGTCATCAGCAACTCTCAGCAGTCACCCCAGTTTGTCAACGAGCCTCGATTTGCCGGCTTCGGAAATGAGAGACCTGCGGGGCAGCGCTGCTGCGGAGTCCAGGTGCTGGTGACGAGTCAGGCCAGGCCTGCTTCACGCTGAATGCGTTGTGCACTGCGCAGGTGGAACGCAGCGCCGACTGACTCGTGGAGCCCGCCAATAAAGTTTCCGCCTGTCTGTGATGAAGGGGTCCCCACAGGTAGCTGTGACTCGACGCAGTGTGAAACGGCCCCAGCACTGTGAAGCTGGCCCCTTTGCCTTCGCAAACAAGACGACATGGCGGCAGGTGAGGCCGAGTCACCAGGCTGACAGTCGCAGTGGTTGAGAAGTTAGCGACACAGCTACGTATTTCTTGTCAAAGTGCCTGTCGAGAAAGGGACAGGAAAAGTTCTTGTTGCTGTGGGAGGCGCCCTGAGCTGGGGACAGGGACCTTTATGGTCTCGTCCGATGTGAGACTCGACGGGCGGTGCTTGGGTATCTGGTTGTGTTCTATGTGACGCTCGAGATGTGCGGCTCGCGGGATCTGGTTATGTTCGATATGAAGCTCGAGATTTGAAGCTCGAGAGGCATTAAATGGTCTGGTCTCGTTCCATGTGAGGCTCCCGGGGCGGAGAACCGAGAGTCGGGGGACAGGTGAAGAGCTGTGCCCTGACGGGGCTCTGGGGAAAACGTGAAGAAAACTCACGCGTTCAATGCGGGAGCCTTGTTCGGCTGCTATGATCATGTCACAACTGTGCAGAGCTGTTGATTTCAATGAAGCCATGCTTTCCATCCAACTTTGTGGCGTCTTTTGTTGAGAGCGTCGTGTTAATTTTCCATTTGCAATATCAATTCCAACGAAAGCAAGACTCATGTGGAAAATGTTCGCGTCGTTTGATAGTTCCTGTTTCAAAATGTTTTTATTTTCTGAGATATTTTGAGACGGTTCTAACAAAAGAGAACGTCGTTGGAAAAGTTGAAACACAAAAGCTTCCGTGTTTCTCTTCCTGCTTTGATTCGCTTGGAGAAACCTTGTGCCTGCTTGTTTCTGAAGTTAAAATTGAGGTGTTTTGTTGTGTGTTCCGAACACTGTGCGTTCAGCGAGGAAACTTCACGTTGTGTGAGTCAGTCAGGTCTGCTCTGCATAACCACTGTTCGCAGTTCACGCATCACGCGTTGTGTCTTGAGACGCATCCGACGTGAAGCGACCCCGAGACCAGAGGGAACGTTTGCGCAACAGCGCTGCTGTTCCTCGTTGACTCAGGTGGCGGATGTTTATCAGCCGCGGTAGCGGTCTGATATTGGTTTGCCATCTTGGGCGGACAAAACCTCTGTTTTACCCCTGTTCCAGTGATCACAGACTGGAATCACAGTGGGTGCAGACACCCTTAGGGGTGCTTTTCTCGTTGCATATGGTATCATTTTTTTCTTCTGCTCTGATGATGAAAAAATGACATATGAAATTACAATAGAAATGCTATAGTTGTCCGGGTTGTCCGATTGTCTGGGTTACCCCCCCTGCAAAT
>JAAUXT010013081.1_pt1 | contig 15544 bp, 19 predicted proteins | sample 7278171 | NCBI WGS metagenome assembly JAAUXT01 (sample SAMN14350112, study PRJNA611818) | marine sediment metagenome | isolation source: surface marine sediment (1.8m) | place: French Polynesia: Moorea | collected 2018-08 | reverse complement strand
CGCCTCTCCCCCCCTGCACCCCGCGTGTTTCACTCCCCGTCCCCCGGCCGTCCCCCCCCCTGCTCCCCGGTTGTTGCACCCGGCTTCCCCGGGCCTCCCCCCCACTGCTCCCCAGGAGGAGCACCCTGCGTCCCCCGGGCCTCCCCCCGCTGTTCCCCGGGAGGAGCTCTCTGCGTCCCCCGGGCCTCCCCCCGCTGCTCCTCGGGAGGAGCACCCTGCATCCCCGGGCCTCTCCCCCGCATCGCGCACGCGCAATTTGCGCCGCGTCGCGTCTGACGCCGTGTCGGACGCTGAGGGCGTCTGAAGATCCATTAAGAATCGCGCGCATCACTGCGTCTGGAGCGGGAGGCAAGCGGAGGTCCGGGGGTGGATCCCGGGAAGGAACCGCGGGGTCTGGAGAGGTGTACGGGGCGGATCCTGATCAGAACGGAAGGCAGCCTGGGGATCTGGATCTAGCCATGACTTCAGGGGAGCTCGGGAAGAGTGGGGCCTACTTCGGAGGTCATGGAGAGTTCCCTGGGCCGGACTCCGAGACGTGGGGTCCCAGGCCTGTGTGCTGTTATCTTGAAGGGCCCTTGGCCGTGAGGGCGCACGAGCTATCCTGATCTCGGAAGAAACGTCGAGGACGAGGGCGACTTCTGATGGGACCAGGGCAGGGTCTAGTCCAGGTACCGCTCCCAAAATTTGATTTGCCCGTCATTCAGACTGAAGGCGAGGAAAGCTCCTCTTGTTATTTTGCACCGACCCTGGATCCTCTCGTGGGCCTCCAGGAGAGCAGTGGGAGAGAGCACCTTCAGTCCTGCACAAATGGGGTCATTTAAGCTCTTCTGAGACCCTCCAAGCCCCGCTGCTGCGATGCGCAGTAATTGAGCTATTTTAGGTTGATTTCCTTCAAGTGGCAATATGTTTCTGAGGGGCTTTGGAGAACGAGACCAATACATAGGGATGTCTCAAGTTTCAACTTCCTATGGGTGACACAAAGTCCAGACGGGGATTGCTGCTCAGCTGAACACGGATACTGCAGGTTCCCAGGACCTCTCCACCTCCCAAGTTTGCAACAATTGATCAAAAGCGCATTGTGTTGTGCAAAGGACAAATTGTCCCATGGCAGAAACGACCTGACAAATGGATTCTTAGATGTGCAGCCCAAATTGCCTTGTGCGTGTGGGGAGGGTGAACGGTCGGACATCACTGTCTCTCTGGGACCCAGAGACCAGATGCTCCACAACGCCTGTACGCAGGCCTGAGACACTGCGCAGCACTCTGGATCTGGGTGGAACCAGGGACCCAGGACTACCCAACGTGCCGAGCTGCATGGCGTGGGCCCGAGTAAAGTTTCTGACACCGGGCAGTGGGTTCCCTGCATGATACAAAATTTCACTGGACAGGGCTCGTGTTGCTGACCCAACTGACCCGTTTGGGGGAGCGAACCGTTCTCGCGTGCCCTGTGGATCCCGGGGACCCTGGAGCACGGGCTGCTGCACACGGACGCACCGCACGCCGTAACCGGTGTGAGGCAGGGCTGAGTGGGAGCGCGTCGTACCGCGCGCCCCGCGTCGTCTCCGCGCGTTACCGCGGGTCTCGATGCATCGCGCGCTCCAGGGGCAGCAGCGCGGAAGGGCCCACGCTGTCAAACCGCCGCGCGCACTGAAGTCACGTGGACAGCAATATAAAATAGGCAGGTTCAGCCGCGTGACGATGGGCCCGTGATGGGTGGCCCACTGAAGGCTTTGATGATGTTTGTTTGAAAAAATGGAGTTTCTTGTCAGGAATTCAACGGTGGTTCCTTTGGGTCTCCAGGGTCCGACCTCAGCTGATTTTCGAACCCGATTCTCACCTATGCGAAATGACAGGGTGCAGATGGATAGATGTGTGTTCCTGCAAAAAGGCGCACACGTCTGAAACGACGCACCAGATGATGATTTCACACTGCGTGCCACAGTTGCAAAAGATTTGGATGCCTGCCGTGCACGCCCTGGAGTCACAAAACACCCTGGAGCCGACGTTTTCCACAGTGCAAGCTGCTCGACATTTCCTTCTGCGCTGTGCAAAGAACAAAACGCAAGACGGAAGGTGAATGTGTGACATCCTTTGTGTTTGGATACAATGATGCGGGAGGAGCGGAGGGGGCGGATCCAGGGGCGCCCCTTTACAATCGTAAAAATCTCCCAAAATGTTGCACTACAGGTTTGCTTTTTCTCAATCGCCCGCTTCGCTGTGATGCTCTGCGCGTGTGTGTGTGTGTGTGTGTGTGTGTGTGTGTGTGTGTGTGCGTGTGCGTGTGCGTGTGCGTGTGTGTGGTACGGAGGGTAAACCAGCAAAATTCAAAACTGCCTATAGACGATGCCTTGCCACTTTCTAACCCTGTATTTGTTGGTTCATTGGAGCGTGGGTGGGAGGAAATACTTTGGTCGAGATCGGTGTGAAGACCAAACAGACCAGAGAGCGACGAAGAAAGACTGCAGGCCAAAGCTCGCGCGGTTTCTGCTGATCTCTGACCTCTTGTTTCGAGACCAAATGTTCACAGCTCTGGATCCGCCCCTGTGGTGACACAACTTGGCTTCGTCGCCCCATGTTTACGCGCGGTGACGAGTGTAAGTGGCTCCACCTTGAAACGGAAGGAAGGAAGAGAGGAGGAAGGGGGCGGAGGAATGAGGCTTGAGAGGCGCACTGCGTCCGAAAACTGGGTATACGGGCAGATCCAGGGTCTGCCTGAATCCCTTTTTTGGGACATGCTCACAGGAGAGGATCCAGGGGCCCCAAACACGGAAACAACAGTAAACCCACAGGGACGGACGAAGGAGGGCCTCTGGTCTTTCCTCCAAAGCCCTCGAAACATTTTTGCACCACAGTTTCCTCGTTCACTCTTTCAACTGACAGGACAGCAGGAAAAGAATCCTGGACAACTCGAGTGGATCAAAGAGCCCAACTGCCCAACCAAACCCAAATCTCTTTCCTTGTTACATTCTTGCTTGTTTCCAAATGATCCTTGCACCAGTTGGGACTGGATCACCCCAGTGTCCCTGGATCCATCGCTTTCCTCCACATCTGTCGGATCAGACTCCAGGTTCTCCCGCCGCAGGAGCCGCGCCTGGTCCCCCCATCCATCCATCCAGGCCCCGCTCCGGGTCAGCGAGGTGAAGGAGCGCGGCTTATCCGGATTTACCGCTTCCGCCTGGGATTCCGGGCAGAATTAGGCGTGTGTACAGAGACCTGTGCGAAGGCTCGGGGGCCACACGTTTGGATTGGCAGCAACACGTCTGTTCAAGTGGCTTTCAGGCGACAGGATTCCCGACCACCAAGAATAGATTTCCCAAAGTCCACCAAAGAAACGTTTGTGGCAGACGCGCAGGCACGTATCGGTTTGAATCAGGCAATTTCAAAATACAAACTTTGCACGTATTGGGATGGTAGAAATTTTGTACAATAATTTTGCAAGATAAATCAAGCCCTCCAGCGGGACTGGCCACACCAGACCCCTTGACACAGCCAAGGGGCACCTGCGTCGGCTCGGGGGCGGATTGGTGACTTTGGGCGGGATTCCTCCCGACCCACCTGGGCAATCCTTTGTTAGAGAAGTGCATTTCTGAAATCGTACTCAGGGGTCGTGTAAGTTTGTCAGAGAAAGGTCTGGTGAGGTTCTGTATTGTTGAAATCCTCCCTCTTGCAGGTCTCTTACTTGACCCACCCTGGGTGTACCCCTGGAGCGTCGCCCTGACCCACCGCTGAACGCACCTCTGCGGCACTCCCCTTGATCGAGGACGCGTTCCCGCTGTCCCAGCTCTGTCCTGCGATCCTTCTCAGTTCACCGTTTACCGGTGCATCAGAGCTGATCCGGGATCAGGAGCCGTCCGGGCGGCAGGTCCGGCCTGATCCCCGGGCGTGATGGAGATGGAGGAGGCACTGTGCGAACTCACAACCTGCAGAACAGCGGTGCAGAGATGCGGAATGGCAAAACGCCACGTGGCACGAGTGCCAAGCAGGCAGAGGCACGAGGCTTGAGCGGGTGTTTTCTTCTGCCACTGTGCACTTGCACTGAACTAACAAACCACACAAGATCAAGAGCAACCGTGGTGTCTTTTACCTTTTACCACAGACGAGGTGGATCCAGGGCTCTGGACTCGGACCTCTGACCTCCCGACCCAAAATATTGATCCACTGACGGACATGCAACCTTTTGGACAACATGCTCTGTCCCCGTGTGGTTCTTGCACCTGAGCACCGGGCTGTTTTGAGCTCCTTGAGACTCCGGGTGTCCGCAGCAGCAGCAGCAGCAGCAGCAGCAGCAGCAGCAGCAGCGGTGGACAGCACAGCTCGCTACTCCGATGACTGGGCGCGTCCCAGCGGAAGCAGGCCGCGCCCTCGATCCCCGAGGGCAGGCTTTGCAGCTCTGGTGACCGTGGTATTGAACTTGTAAAATCTTGGCACGGAACAGTAAGTGCCATTGGGGTTTGAAGGCGCCCTTTTTTGTTTGTCAGTTTATTTTGTGGCGTGAAGGTGGCATGTTCCGCATAGTCCCTTGACACAGCTGAAGAAACGCGTGCCAAATCATGTGTGAGCCTCATACAGAGATCTTTGAGAACGTGACTTTTTCGTGTGGCCACACATTGCCACTTTGGCGTCGCTGCGCAGGGTGCCGGGGCCCGCGCTGCGGAGGGCGTAGCGTGATGCAGGGTGCCGGAGCCTCAGGGCTTCCTGTGAGACAGGGCGGCGATACCTCGGGGAATAGTGTGACGCAGGGGCTGGTGTCCACACTACAGTGAACGTTGCACCCAGAACCAGACGATACAGGTGTCCGGCCATTTCAGGCTCAGCCTGAGAATTGACTGTGGCCAGGTACACATCAAGGTTCCTCCTCGTGGTCTCATTGCGTTCAACTACAGCGTGATGCAGGGTGCCGAAACCCGCGCCACACAAGCAGAAGCGAGTCCAACGGTGACTTTTAGCCATGAGGTAGAACGTGTGGATCTACCATCGTGAACATCCTGACGTAGCTCACGTAAAGACTGTGTATTCGTTGATTGAGACAAAAATTCACGGGCCACGAGACACAATGGAGCTAAACGTCGCTGTTGAGACTGGGTGGGCGCGCAGCTATGAGTAGATTGAGGCGACGAAAGCGTCCAATGTGGACACGAAGGGCATTTAGCCACTCAGGAGTGGTTCTGGAGCTCAGTAGGAGGGAGTCGCGTGCGATCAGCTCCTCATGCGAGGCAGCGGAAGGGCGCGGACTGTGCGAGCGGATCTTTGTTTAACTCATGACAATGAAGGCCGACACGACAGAGTGAGAGAAAGAGGAAAGGTAGAGAGGTGAAGAGATAAAGGAAAATGGAGATCAAGAAAGTAGGAGAGAAGAGACAGAGAGAGAGAAGTTGGAGAGACAGAGAGCAGTGTAACAGAGGTCACACAGAAACCAGAAGGGACAGAGAGAGTGAGAGAGATTGGCAGCGTGAGGGAGAAAGAAGAGGAAAGACCTTTGCTGAATCCCTCAATCCCACACCCAATTCTCCTGCCCCGGCCTCCCCCAGCTCCCCCGCCCGATCCCCAACTTCAGGATCCGCCTTCCGCCGCCCTGTCCCCGGCTTCGCCGCCCTGCCCCCGGCTCTTGGTTCCGCCCCTGCCCCTGGCTCCGCCGGTCTGTCTCCTCCGTCTTCCGACCCAAGCCCGTAGCTCCGCCGCCGTGCCCCTCGGCGGGACGAGACGGTCCCGCGGGGCCCTAATGACGCCTCTCGGCGGGCTGTTAGCCCCTGTGCGTGACGCGGACCGGGGCGCCCGGGGAGGCCCGCTGCGCCGTCAGGTCCGGGAACCAGGGCTGTGTCTCCGTGTGTTTGGTCAGGCAAAGGGAAACCCGCAGCGTGCTCTGACAAACAGGCACAACAGCTGTTGGGTGCAGAGGAGCTAGCTTCGTTTGACTGCCTGTCCCGAGTGACGAAGTCCCCAACAACTCAGAACACTCACTCCAGCTCGGGTGCAAGCGAACCACACGTGGACGAAGACCCCACAAGCTCACATAAGGGTTTGCTGTGTTCATGGGTTCTCAGGTGAAGTCAGGGGTGTAACCCCACCAAACTTACAAGTGAAGCCTGGCCCTGAAGTGTGTTGTGCGTCACAGGCGCAGAAGCTGATCTTCGCTTGTTCGATTCGCTCCCCCGGACAGAGAGAGAAAAAGAGAGTAGTGAGTGAGAGTGGCAGAGACAAAGAGAAAGGGGAGAGAGATTTGCAAACCTCAGGTGAGACGGTGGATCCCGGTCGCCCTGGCCCTCTGATTGTCTGTCGCACAACAATAAACGTCACAACAGCAAAGCTGTGACACTCGCCCATTAGCACCGCGTGACTCGGGCCATCAGGAGGGCCACATATTCCCATCAACCCGACAGGCGCCAAGTGACACCTGTCCCCGCGGACCGTGAGGCCGGAATCCGGGCTACTCGCCCGATTCTCCTGACCATCCGCCCGCACGACGGGTGGCATCTGGTCACACAATGAACTGGAGTGGGAGGCGGCAGGTGCAGCTCGGTCCAACCGACTTCTTTTCAGTCCTGACAGCAGTTTGACCATGAGTGGGCGGGGCCCAAGCTGGTCCTAACAGCGGTCTGCCCTTGAATGGGGTACCAATCTGTTCTAAATTAGCTCTGACCCTGAGGCCCTCAACCCTACCTTCAAAAACGTGCTCGCATTCGGAAGCGAGGTTGGGCGTTGATCAATTCTGAGGTTTGGGAGGACCGGCCTTGGGTCCCGGAATCTGCGGGGTGTAGAGGTTGGGAGGCAGGCCCCGGGACCCTTGGATCCACTGTGGAGTGAGGCTGGGCTTCAGCTCCGACGCCCCTGGATCCACCGGAGGGCGCCTCCGAGGCGGAAGCAGCGGAAATGTGAGCAGATGCTCGGCTGTTTCCGCCGGAAGCCGCGAATCACTTCGGCTGAACGCGACTCGACCCGAGGTTGTCGTGACAACAAGATTGTAACCAGGGAGACAGAGTTGACGATCGTCTTGGAAAGTTACCGTGTCCACCAATTTCATTGCCGTGGGGCACTTCGAAAACACAGCGATAAATGCGGCGTGGGTTCTCTTGATGTGGTGGAGTGGTCTGCGCGCGTGACAAAGCGACGTAGATGGGAGCAGGGCCGTTTGCGCGGAGCCGCTTTCATCGCTGTGACAACCGTGAGGAGCTTAGTGCGCATGAGCGGAGATCGTCAGAGCGCTGCCTGTCACACGAGCCGCGGGACAGTAACTAAGCCGAGCACTGTGTTAAATGGAGCTTCCTAAGAGGTGTATGAGTCTTCCTTGCCTGGGGGTTGGTTTTGCGGAGGGGGTGTGAAAGGCCTCCCCCCTGACGTCTGAAAACTCTCCTTATTTTGCGTGCCCCATAAAATGTGTCGAGTGTAGCTTGGTTTATCTTCACACGAAACATTTGAAGGTTTTCATCGCCCCCCACTCAGGGCTCACCCCCTGACCATATCCGGCCCGGCCCCAGCGCACTGCGGCGTCGCGTGGGACGGGCCCGTATTTCAGCTGCTGCTACCGGCAGAGGAAGCGCCAAGAGTCGCGTAAAGCAGCGCGGCGCACTCAGGCCTGGCAGCGCTCCACCCGCGGACACGCGACACGGCCTCGTCTCAGGAGCGGAGCCTGGGTACGGGCTCAGGGACCCACAGACCCACCCAAAACTCCACAGGGACAATTCCATCTGTGAAATTAAGACAGCTGAAAAGGGAAAGAAATGTACCTGCGTCAAGGGGAACAAGAGAATTTTAAGTTGGAGGTCAGGCGCCAACACCCATTGGATATGTTACTGCACGCAGGTCCAGAGTCTAGTGAGAAGGGGCGGAGGGGAAGGCTGGGTCTCCAAGCCCCCCGGGTCCGCCTCTTCTGTTCTGAGGCCCAAGTTCCATGGTTCTGGCAGCGAGTGAGAAGTTTTGATGTTTTGCGACAGTTGCTCCTCACGACAAGTCCTGATTTGAGTCGAATTATTTTTGGTTGCGGCCTGTTTCACACTGAGTGCGTCAAGCTTCGGACGCACCGTCCATTGTCATCCACTGGGCCGCAACGAAAGTCGCGCCCAGTGTGAAGCAGATCGCAACCCCACGTCACAAAGTGTGCGTGTGGGGCATCTTTCCGTATCGTGCACAGACTGCGCGGAGAGAAGGGCGTGAATGACCGGAAGTGACTTGGGAGCCATCCGTACGAGTTGGGAGCCTCACGTGCCCCAGTGGCAAAAAGTTGGGAGCCCCACGTACCCCAGTGGAAGTGAGTCAGGAGTGAGTCGTCTCCTCGCTGATTGCGGGGTTCACATCGCCTGCAGGGGAGATCAGCACATTCACCTCTTGAGCAAGATCAACCAAGACAATGAGATACAGATTAACAAGACCAAACGAGATCAAACGAGATTTAATGAGATTACATGTGAATGAGACGAGCGCCCTCTGGTTGCAGGTTCCTGCTCGTGTGTCACCCGACGCGCTTCAAGGACTGGACAACGATCCCGCGCGCGCGCTGGATCTCGAGCGCCGTCTTCGTCGTCATGACGACCGTCGCCATCCCGAGCGCGCTGCGCTACCGCATCGTCCGCAAGGTGGAGTTCGTGCCGCCGCCGCCAGAGGGCGGGCGCAACGTGACGAGCCTCGACGTGATCCTGACGCCGCTGTGGGAGAACGACTCGTTCACGCGGCCCTACAACTGGGTGCAGAGCTTCCTGCGCTCCATCATTCCGCTGCTGATCCTCATGGTGATGAACTACTTCATCATCACTGCCGTCAGGAAGACCCGCGCCAACAAGAAGCTCGCGTCCCGCAACAAGATCACCATCATGCTCGTCATCGTCATCATCTTCTTCTCCATCTTCATCACGCCCGACGCCGTCATCTCCGCCTTCTTCCAGAAGGGCTACACCGAGACCAAGGATTTCCGGGTCAAAGGGGTTCGCGAGATCACCGATTGCCTGCTGTGCGTCAACGCCTCTGTTAATTTCTTCCTCTACATCGTGTTTAATAAGCAGTTCCGCGACCAGTTCCTCAAGACGTTCTGCGCGCGCTGCGTCACCGAGCGGGAACCCGAGGACCCGAAGTACCGCCGCCTCGCCGAGGCCTCCCGGAACTGCCCGAACGGAGTCGGGTCGGCGTCCGGGTCGAAAAAGCTCCAGCAGACCGCCCTGTGATACGAGGAACGCAGACCCTGGGCACAACCTCAGTGTTCACACGCCTTCACTGCAAAACTGACTTGGATTTGGACTGGTTCACTGAATGTCAGTGATACGCACTGTGTTCTGGACGAAAAACTGTGGTGATGTTGTTTTCCCTGCTTGCAGAACATTGAGTTGAGGCCTCTGGAAACAGACTGTTCCTGCAAATTTACTGTTGAGAATGTGGGATCTACGCACGTGCACTGACACAACGTGCTCCGTCTCTCTGCTGGAGTTCTCATTGTGACGGCGCCAAAAAAGCTGACGTTGCGTCGTGAAAGAAACGTAACCGTGATGGGGTGCTCTGTGCTGTTTGACACGTGTGGAAATGTGCTGGAAGTCTGATCTGCCTGTGCGCAGTGGACACTCCACGAAACAATGCACACAGACGACAGTCACGTGTCGGGAGAAGAGTCACGTGGCAACTCCCGTGAGTTTTGCCTTTTTCGTGCACATGGAGGAACGCACACGTGACCCAGTCACGTGTCAGTGTTGCACCGGACGTACGGGACCAGATCACAGTTGAATTTGTGCTAAAACTCGTAAGAACAGATGTAGGTTGTGTCATCGTTTGTGTTTCACGTGGTGCTGCATGGTCGTCTCGTCTCGTCACGCACGTGCATGCGCAGTCAGTCAGTCTTCAACACAGCTGCATGCTCCAGGACCCTGGATCATTGTCATCCGGGAGCGGATCCAGGGGGTCCGAGGCAAGCAACTGCAAACCCACGAAGTGTCAACGTGCCCCGACAGTCTGCTCACTAACTTTGCTACGCAGGTCCCAAGCAAGATTCGGGCCCCTGGGAGATCCCCCCCCCCCCATCGGCGATGGCCACTCCTTCCGGGTGGGGGGGCTTCTGCTGGGTAGGGTCCCCTCTGGGTTGGTGTCCTGAAACAGGGCCGCCCCTTCACAAAACCGCGGATCTGCCTTTGCTCTTCAGCGTTCATCGAACTCTACACAGTCTGCTCTGCCTCATTATTTTAATCACTGGCTGCCACCCGAAACACCTGCGCTGCGCGAAACTTGGCTCCTTTCATCTGCTTTTTTTTGCGCGCATCTGCTTCGGTTGATGCGCTTTTTTGCTCCCGGCAGAGGCTCAGGCCTCAAGGCGGGACTCGCTTCCATCCTGCGCTGCGGCTCGAGTGCGAAGGCCTCGCAGAGTGGATCCAGGGGCCCTGCGTGCATCCTGAGCTTTCAAAGGACAGATCCAGGTGGGATGGGTAATTCCAGGGTTTCTGAGAGGAGGTCCAAATGCCCTGACTCAAGTCAGATGTTTTTTGGTGCCTTGGGTGGTTGCAGGGTTTTTGGAATCCGGCCAACCTTTTTCCCACCAACACTTTTCTGCATTCTTCATGAGTCTGATTTTTCCCGTACGCATTTGTTTGTTCAGAAGTTGAACCCAGGTGCTGTCATGACGTCACACCCTGCCCCTAACCTGGCCCTCGTGTTCCCAGTCCGCCTGGGATCTACTTTTCCCGTCGCGTCCCTGGATCCGCCCGTGTCTCCGCACCGGTAAAGGTCAGTACGGACGAGGAGCGATTTGCAGTCGTGAGATCATGGGCAGATAGACAGGAGGGACCTCCACTGATCTCCAGGATCATCATGGCATACACAATTTAGCGCTGCACGCTGGATTTGCACGAAAACCCTCTTCAAAGAAATCGCGCTTCCCAAGGGGTCTCCTTGACCCGTTGTTGGATCCTTCCGTGGACACGGAGAGAAACTGCCGTGCCCGCCTCAGGTGCATGTGCGGTGCTTTGTGACAACTGCCGTCATCAGGCTGTGATGCGATTTTGCACAGAGCTGGTGTTCACTCTCGCATACCAAAGCTCCAAACCGAGTGCGAAATATTCAGCAAGATTTCTCCGTAAGAACCAAGTGGCCCAGTCAGACAGGGAAATTGTTAGATTGCGCTCAGTCGAGACCAGGTCCTGGATCCGCGCGTGATTCCGCAATCAGAATGAAGGCGTGGAGGTCCAAGTTAAATCTGGGACACGGTGTGGGGGTGGGTGTCCGGCGCTGCAGCGGGTCATTCCCGAGTCAGTACAGGTCCGCCCGGAGACCCCCGGAGACCAATCCAATTCACGGGCTTTCAACTACTGCCCTGTCACAGGAGTCAGTTCTGCAGTCGATGCATCGGATCCAGGGTCGGGTCAGGGCGGGGCCAATCTCGTTGTTCCTGTTCCTCAACCCGTCTCTGGCGAGGGTCAAAATGAGGGGTGACCATTTGATGTTTTGGGGTTGAGGAAGGGTGCAAGTTTGGTAACACCGTCTTTTGTGCCGTGGAGTCAGGTGGGGTGAGAAGGTCCGAGGCTCCCTGGATCTGCCACAGAGCTGAGAGGAGGTGGTGTCCACTGCCCAAGGTCCCTCACTATTTCACAATTTAGTCCTCACTCTGCTCCCGACTGCATCAATTTCCGCCCGGCGCCTCTCACTCTCACCTTCAAAGCTCGGGCGGACGGCTCCCATTTGGGGCGGGATTACTTCTTCAGGCGACAAATCCCGTGTTTTTCGTCTTGCATTTCGCATCCGGGATCAGCCAGGTGGTGTTTCCCTTTGAACCTGGGCAGTGGATCCAGGAGGGGGCCGACTCGTAAGGGCCCAACTTCATATTTGAATTGAGCGTTTGCAAATGTGCCTGTAGTACAACAAAGAGGTCCAAAGGAGGGCCCTGGATCGCCGTGACCTGCCTCACTGACTCCAAGTGTCACGTGATCAGACGCACAAGCAGGACACTGGGTGTGCCAGGGGAACACCGGCACAAGTTGGAATAGGCAACGCAGCTTTGGAAGATTTCATTGGGTCAGAAAGACGAAAATTAGTGAGACTTGGGCCTCCGCCTTCGACCCAGAATAAGAAATGAGTGGACCACCACGGAAGTGGGTTGAGTGAGAACCACGTGAGAGCCTCACTTCCTGCGGACCCCGGCTCCCCCAACAGCACCCGCGGGAAATGAGCGGGAAACGGGGCCGCGCGCTCAGACATCAACTCACCTTCAGTGCTGAATCAGCGAGATTTAGCAATGGAGACGATGTACTGAGCCCAGAACTCCTCACCACACCTGTGATACAGAGGGAGCCTCGGCACGGTGATTCCTCTGTGACCAACGCCTGGATTTCGGGCGGTTTGAAACTGGGGCGAAAGGATCTTGACGCGTGATGTGGGGACTATCGTTTGTCTGCCACTCTGTATCTGTTTGGTGATGCAGGGATCACAAGGGCAGATCCAAGGGGAACTGTGAAGTTCCCTGTGGATGTGGCGTTGGCTCCAGAAGGAATCAACCCACCGTGGAGGGGTCACTAAGAACCGCTCAAGAACATCTGGGGCTCCACGGACAACAGGACCCAGGGGGACGGACCACGAGAAAATTTGGAGACCCAAAGCTTTGGGGTGGGGGAGGGATTCTGACTTTGATTCTTTTGAGACGTAGAAGCAACTTTGCTCACACGGCGAGCAAATGAGGGAGAGGATTGCTTTTGGGTGTGGGGGTCCACAGCGCACCACCGCCTCAAAATTGAGGGGTGGGGTTGACATTTTTGGAACGGTAGAGCTGGTGTAGAGGCCCCTGGATCTGCTTCAGCCTCTGACATTGCAGGCATCAAAAGGGCTTAACAAGTGGAGATTTTTGCTGTTCAAGGCGTGAATGTCAAGTCAGTTTTAATCAGGCAGCACCTCCCAGAATCCTAGCTTTATTTTCTCATTGCAGCGCCGGATTCCCCGGTCTCCCGCACCGCCGCTATCCGCCTAATTGTAACGGAAGCCGCCGCCTCGGGAGGCGAATTTCAGAGACGCAACTTCAAAAGTAATCAGAGTAATGCGTCGGTAATTTCTCTGTCTCTCTCTGCGCAGGAGATGCTGGTGACGACACAACACCGTCTTCCTCACTCCCAGGGGCGGAGCTAGGGGCCGGGCACCCGGGGGTGGGGCGGCACCCATTGAGGACCCCAGCTGTCAAGTCCATCCCGGGGGCAGGATCTAAAGTCTGGTGGTGGGGCAGAGTTTTGAAAAACTACATGCGTGCAAAATGCAAAATCAGGGGTGCCAGTTTTCCCAGGGGTCTGGAGGGGGTCGTCGGGTCCCCCTGGATCTCACGCTGCAATTTTGTCAAATGCTGCTTCATTGACGATTCTCTCCCAAACGAGAGTGGTTTGTGGAGTCTGTTCATTGTTACACCTCACAAATAGATCCAAATGTGTTGTTTGCAGGAAGTCTTTTAAAATTTAAAACTGCATTTGCGATTCAACGCACAGTTGAGTGGGTAATGCCTGTTTGAGACGTAGGACGTCCAAACATTTCTCTCTTCTTGTCCTTGTGGACTAGACAGCTGTGAGGAAACTTTTTAGAGTTGATTTGTGCAGCATTTGTTGATTTGCGTGGCGTTTATGCACCCAATGTTGCCCGAGATTTGCATTTTGTAAACGTTTCTGCGAGATGTTCTGTTGACGCATGCGGCCTCAAGGTTCACAATTGTTTTGCTTCAACAATGGTCCTCTCTCCTTGAAGTTCTTTCCCAGGCATCATGGATCAAGCCATGCACTTCCTTTTTGAAACAGTACGCCACGTCAATGTTGCGTCGGCACTTGCGAAATAGAGCACAATGAACCACGACATCAGGTGCTGAAACCGACTGTTTTCTGCGCATGTGGGTGAGCTGCCTGGGACTGAGACTGAGACTGAGACTGAGACTGAGACTGAGACTGAGACTGAGACTGAGACTGAGACTGAGGCTGTGACTGAAGCTGAGACTGAGACTGAGCCTGCACTCCTGCCCCCTGCGGGGCAGTGCGGACGCTACGCTGAAGGAGACGGAGACTGAGACGCAGATCCAAACTGAACATTGCTACAATTGTACATACGTCAACCTGTATCCAGGAGAACACATTCTGCTATGGACTAGAGCGGGATGTAGGAATAATCCACGTGTGTGTTTCCGTTGTGTCAATTGCTGAACGTTGCCTGTGTTTGTACCGTAAGCCGTGCCCTGTCTCAGATGTCAATCAAGCCAAAACAGAGACAATTCAATCTAATTTCTTTGGTTCACAAAAATTGACACTGCAGAGACACTTGTCTGACACCACTAGTGATGTGCAGTCAGTAGGGAGGTTAGACAACGCTCCCGTGCGCCACAGACATATGACGTGTACGTAACATTTGGTTTGTGCTGGCGGCACACGGGATTGCAAAAGACTCCTGCTAACAAATGACGTCCGCACTAAACATACACACACTCACTAACACACACATGCACACACATACACACACACACACACACACGGTCCTTTTCGTTGTTTCCGTGGCTGTCCTCTGCTCGCCGGAAGTTGTTTGACCCGGTGAGAACGTTTCCACCGTCGGGGGCCGCTGCGTCGCGGAAGCTGCGGGGGCGTGGTCCCTGTTTCTATGGTTACAACAAACTGTTGTCCCAACCCCGTGCCCGCGAAACGCGAGGAACTTTCCTTAGTATCAGCTGGTTCGAGTCAGGTGAGATTTCAAATGCCCAACTCTGATTTGTCGCTCAGTGTTCGGTCAGGACTCATCGCGACCGCTGTGAACGGTGGGTCAACCTGACGTGAACGTTGACCTGAACCGGGTGCCGGGTTCTCAGCGGGTGCCGGGGGACGCCGGGTTGCGGCGGGAACCAGTGGACGCAGGGACCAATCCGCGACGCTCCGCCTGACCCACACGCACACACATCCACACACGCACACCACACCAAACGTGCACCAAGCAGAAAACGTGAACCAACTGTGCTGTGAAGTGTACAGATTAGAGAGGTTTAGCAAAGCGCGTGCGTCCGTCGCGTGTGACGAGCATGCGCGGAGGGCACCGGACGGTTTGCTCAAACTCGCTATTGTTGAACCTTGCTGATGATGTTTCATAGAAAACTACGGACGTAACATGTTTGCTGGATGAAAATAAACGGTTGATGGGAAGATGATCTCTATTGTGTTTCTGCAACGTCACAAAACGAGTTGAGACACGACAGGCGCGGAACCAAGAGGGACCAAGAGGGAGTGCTGCCGTTTCAATCCACACTGTCACCCACAACAAAGGGATTGAACCTGAATCCCCTTGTTCAGTTGACGCTTGCAAAGCTCTAAAGCGATTGGAGGAATTTTGCACGCGAGCAAGGATAAATTCGTGCAAACTTGGTGAGAAATCAAATTTGGCATTGAGGGCATGGGGCTCACAACAGAGACCCCGTCCGTCTCTCTCTCTCTCTCTCTCTCTCTCTCTCTCTCTCTGTCTGTCTCTCTCTCTCTCCCTCTCTCTCTCTCTCTCTCTCTTCTCTCCCTCTCTCTCTCTCTCTCTCCCATCTCTCTCTCTCCCCACTCCCTTTCTATCCCTCTCTCTCTCTGCCCTCGTCCCTCCTCCT
>JAAUXT010035576.1_pt1 | contig 15545 bp, 12 predicted proteins | sample 7278171 | NCBI WGS metagenome assembly JAAUXT01 (sample SAMN14350112, study PRJNA611818) | marine sediment metagenome | isolation source: surface marine sediment (1.8m) | place: French Polynesia: Moorea | collected 2018-08 | reverse complement strand
TCACACACTCTCTTGATGAGAGGAGGAGATGAACTTGTCTTGCCACTGCGTGGCTCGACAGTTCTGATATCTCCTCCTCTCATCTCGAGAGTAGTGCGAGAACTCTGTCGTATTTGTGCAGATATGGCCATTGTGTCCTGCAGACGAGAGCACAACCCTCAAGTGCAGAAAAGTCGCCGACATGTCTCGTCACCACAGCAGGGATAGGACTAATTGTGGTTCCTAGGTGATAGCTACTCTGTAGCACAAAACTTGTTTGTTGCTCATTCTTTGCCGTCGGAGGCCAGAATGAGTTGTCCTGTTTCGAACCCGGTTCGTGTGTCCTTCCACGCCACGCAGCCAGTGCAAAAAGGGAAGAGTCAGAAAGTGGAAATGGGAGATTCGAAACCAACAAATCTGAAATCCTCATTGTCGTTTATGGACCAGAGTCTTCAGCTGAGACAGACAACTAAATCTGCAGTGCTCAGAAGGCAATTTTTACGCTGAGCACACAAAAGTACAATCATTGTCTTCTTGTATTTGCTTTTGGGACCCTCCGTGGGAACTCTCAAAACAGGATTATTCGCTGTATCCACAGCTCAAAATGAGATTCAATGTCAGTGCATCGTGGTTCACGATGATGAAGTTTTATGGCGCCTGAGCAAAAATTAGAGACCATTTGTGACTGAATGGCCGATTGGTAAATGAAGACTCCTTGGTTTCAGCTGCATGAAAACATCACGGGCATTTTTGTGAAGACAAGAGGAAGGAAGAGAAGTTCCATTGATATCGCATGTTTGTGATTTGAACATTTGTCCGCTGATCCGGAGTTGTTCTTCGCTCCCGTCTCGAGATACGATATCATGGGACTTGGGAGCTGCGCACAGAAAGTCTGGCGCACCTGGATTGACAAAGAAACTGCACAGCCTGTACGTCAACATCACTTCTCCATTCCCCAAGATGGGTTCTCCGCGGCATCTTCTGAGGTCTCTCGTTCAGTTCATTTGCTTTCCCAATCACCTTCAAAGGAAAATATTTGCGTTTGCCTTTTGTGAAGCTGTCCCATTCAAACGAAGCGCACAAAGATTTGAGTGACTTTTCCTGCTTGCCTTCAAGAGAACAGTTGAACAACTGTTTGCAGTGAACCTTTGGCATGGCTGTCTTTATCTGTGTGAAGGACTCGCTGTGAAATTGAATTTGCGAACTGCAGACTGCAAGGGAAAGCGAGAAGTGTTGAATTGCGTTGAATGAGAAAGACAGAAGTTGTTTTTCACTCCACTGTTCTCATTTGGATGTGAGCGTGGTCGGTGTTCTTGTTCCGTATTCCTCAACTCTAACTGCACAAAAGAATTGTAGCTGGTGCAACTTACTACGCTTTGGTTCAAAATTTTGTTGGGGACTTGAATCTCTTGTGTTTGATTCTTGTGACCTCTGAAACCGACGGAGGGTTCAGCTACACTTTGCCTGAGGTGCAAACTGTGAACTTGTAATCTTGTCACAGGCCAACTTGAAGAGGCCAAGCTGAAAGGATGAAGTGCACCTCGTGCAAGTCTGCCCAGGGACAATGTTCTTCAGACATGAAGCTGCCAAAAAAGAAGAATACAGCAAATGGTGAGTGTGGCTGACAGGTACAAGACAGAGAAACCAGTCTGGAAGTGGACGGGGGGGGGGGGGAGAAAATGGACAGTCTGTCTGCAGCCACCTGGTGGTTAGATCTACACCAACTGAGGAAGAAAGCATCAGGTTTCGTGAACAATATTGGAGGTTTGTGCGACTTTCAATCAAAAGGAACCCTGGGGACACCACGAGGGAGAGACTTTATTGATACCTAATTGGTATTCATTGAATGAGGTTCCATTAAGATTGTATAGGATTTACATCGGTTCGCCTGTGTGCGCGTGTGATTGACCTATTTGCTGCCGGTTCTATCCACCCTGTCAAAAGCGCGTAAGCCCTCTATTCACCATTACAAGCCCGTGTCCAATGGGAAACTGAACTGAGAAATTGACTGCCAATAGAATTTCGAAATGAAACCTCACAAGGCAAGACCTGTCCAAGAACGAACCGACTGACCACACCGGAGAGAGTGTACGAGTAGTGTACAGTGTACTGGCGCTCAGAACCTCAGACAGAATCCAGTCTTTCAACCCCGAGCTGTGAAGAAATTGAAACGTTTGACACAGTTTGATTTTCACAGCGCACTTTGCACAAAATACTCGCAGAATCCGCGGGTTCTGTTGCAAGCTAATGCAGCGAAGTGCTGCCTTTGGATGAAACATGCTGGGTACTGAAAGTAATTTACCTACATTTATGAGTCAAAGGACAGCATGGCTGTGGACTTGAGTGCCAATTGCTCTGCTTTGTTGTGAGTCTGGTGGAAGGTAACACTGCAGGTTCAGAAATGTCGCTTCGCTAGGGAGGTCAAATTCCAAGCGCCGTGCATGAATCTAGCATTTTGGGATCAGGAACGCGACATTTTAGAAAAATGCAGAGTCCAAGTGGTCTTCCTTCAGCCAGCAGGTGTTCAGAATTCACCATTTTGGACGTGGCGCAGAGGCAATGGAAAGCAGTTGACGGCTTGAGTTTCAAGTTTGTTTTGCAGCGAATGAGCAGCTTATTTCTCAGGGGATGTGTGGGTCACCTGATTTTCAACAAGTCAAATGTTTGGTCTGCCAAAACTCCAGAAAACAGCACCCTCAGACTGAACGCTTCTTCAAGAACCTCACTTTCCCAAATCACAACCAAGTACCTCAATCCGTCTTTCAGTTCCCAGTGGAGCAACTGTTGAGAAGAAAACAAATTGCTGCAAACTTTTCTGCCATTGATCTGAAGAAAGTTCGGTAATAGACGCGGATTTACGCAGCGCTTCTCGTGTTTGGCTGAATTAGGCGGACCCTGTGCAAACTGAGAATCTTCACGTCAGCCAGTTCTTGGACGAATCGTTGTCCGCCACATTTGTCCAAGAGCTGAAAGAACTGAAATTGGGCCTCTGTAGTGACATGATCCAGTGTGATGCAGTCATTTCGTCCAACGGGAAAAAGTTGATAACTCGTGTCAGTGGCCGTAAACTCTCATGTTTGTCTTTGCAGCAGAAATGTTTTGTTGGCTGTGCTGTGTTCTTGACACGACACTTGACGCATGTCGAGGTCCGGAATAACTGGAGATCTTGACGATGACTTCAGTGCGTGTACGTGCACTTTTTCCATTGCAGAATGATTCTGCTGAAGCGCGCGACAGATCCTGGAACAACCACAACGTGCACAGTGTTGTGGGCTTCTTTGTGAAGTTTATGGTCACAGCCAAATCACAGTTTGAAGGAACCAGACAGAAAACAGATTTCGGGGGATTTTCAGCAGTACTGGACCGGAGCTTGCAGCGGCAAACGACTGTCATTTTGTCATTGAAGCTTGCACCAGGATTTTACGAAACCGACCAAGATTTGCACTGAGTGTTCTGTCAAAGAAAACTGTTCTGACATCCCAAGACAGTGCAAGGCCATTTGTTGCTGGAATCCTTTTCCTTCCGTTCCCTTTGCACCACACCCACCCACCCTGGTAGAAACCAAGCAGGTTCCGATTGAACTGCCTCACTGTGGGACTCGTTGTGTACTCCCTGCTTTCAAGCTCACCCACAGACTGCTCTTGAGACCAGAGGAAAGAACTGAAAATTGACTTGCGTACAGAGCCCCGAACCGGCTGAGTGACTGTTGGACTGAACCGACTGTTCTCTCTTTACTGAAGAAAGATTGGAGGAGGCAACTTCCTCGAGGGATTTTCTGTTTTGTAGCGCAGACCAACTGAACACCCAAGAGTAACATGTGCGGTGAATTTCTCGTGGCCACTCTGCCACCCTGCACAGACTACTCGTATTTTTTGTTTCCCGGAGAGTCCAGTTGCTTCAGTTGGTTGTCTTTGTGCTTTCTCCGCATAAAAACAAAGAAACACACGGCAGATCCAAACATACGGCCGAAATCGGGGCTGGCACATTTGAATGGACATATTTGCAGTTGGTTTCCCACGATGCTTGTGTGATGTTGTCTGTTGTTGAAAATGTTAGACACATCTGCAAGCGTATGGCGTTTTATCCACGTGCAACGTCGTAGTTAGAATGTGTTTCATGTTACTACGTTGACGTCGACAGTTATTTTATTGGTTCAAGTATCGTTATCACCGAGACCCAAACGCAGCGCGTTCATCCCAATGTTCGCGTTGCGTGCTCCGACCCCGTAAAGTGCCGAGGATCCAGGGGCGGTGGAACTGTTGAAGCCCCGGTATGATTTCGTTCCACGACCTGAACCTCGTCGGAAAGGATTGGGTCAACCTGAAAGAAACAGACCATTTCGAGAAGTTCGTCGGTCTGAACTTCACTGCTGTGTTTGTCTCTGTTTCACGAAGAAGGTTTGGCACAGACATTGCTTTTGGCCCTGCGAATCGGAGGTCTTGACCCGGAAGCTCACCTGCGGTGCGGACATTGTCAACGTGATGTGAAATAATTGGCACTTCCAAATGCACTTTTTGATTGGCGAGCACAGCAGCGAGCAAGCCAAGCCAAAGTCGTCTTGCGGTCAGCTCGTTGGCGGAACGTACGCGTAGATCTACTGAACCTGTGCTGCTTTTTCAAGAGTTTGGTCTGAAATACCAGGCCCAAGGCAGCGACATTTCAGCATTGATGCTGAGACTCTTGCATCAGATTACTCAGGGGTCATTTCTTACGCAACGATTTCAGCTGTCGGAATAAGTCAACTTTGCAAATTGTTCGTGCTGAAGCGCCTGGAAATTGCAGTCAATTTGTGTGTCATCTTCCATCAAAATTTGAAATTTCTTTCTGGATTTGAGTCACTTCAACTCTTGACAGAAGAAACATTTTCCATCAGGGCACTTTTAATGTGCATCATTTTCGAACACGAAAAATTACGAACTTTGCAACTTCAGGAGAATGCGTGAGTCTCAACAGGCGCGTTCGACATCCACACTGAACTCATCTCGTCTTCTGCAGCCTGTTCTCTGTGCTCATCGTGCAGATTTTCCGTCAAGGGTTGCAGACCAACTAATGAACAGTGTGCTTGCAAACGGATTGTGCGGCCCGAGCCTGGTATGACCAGGATCTCAGCCTGGTGGACATGAGTCGGGAATTCGAACTGCATTTTGAGATTTTAAGTTTTGCATCTTGCATCCGACCACGCAAAAAGTATGGAAATTGTTTGGAGTTCACCGGGCGAGGAGGAGGTCTCCAGGCCTTTCTGGAGGATACGGACTGTGAACTCTGTTGCTGCACTGATACCTCGCTCTGCGTGGGAGGATTTGAGTGCAGCCCTCGTACCCACACAAGAATCGTACATCCCGACACACGTTACGTGTGGTATGTACCTCGTATACACAGCCGACAACACAGTTGCGTGGTGTGTCCACTTTTCCCAATTGTTGTGGCACCTTTTGCGATATTGGCCGTGCGCCTTCACATCAGTGCATCAAATAAATCAGATCTTTTGTGGAAAGTGTACTGACCATGGTTTTGTCAGACATTTCGTCCATCTTATTGTACGCTGTTACCTGACAAAAGCAAAAACTTCGAAGCGAATTCGTTTGTAGATGACACCTGTCCTGGAGCAGCGAAAGTGAGGCAACTCGAATTCAAACTCAGATTTGGCACCAACCTCGAATGAACTCTTGATTCCCTGAGGGCATCATCGTCATCACCCGAGTTAGTGTCAAAAAGAGTCGGCACCGTTGTGTGATCCGACTGCAAGAGTGTGGGAGAGACTCGTGAGACACTGATTCATCATTCCTCACAGCAAGGCGACTCAACTGATTCGGAAACACACTGAAGTTCCAATTAGGAACGTGCACACTCATCTCCGTGGACTCTCTTCACTCAAGAATCTGACAGAGAGATCAGACATGCAAAACTGTCTTCTAACCAATCCCTTGTTGTTGCCTGAAGCTGCTTTTCTTGCTTGACACGAAAACGAAAAACGCTGTCCGGTGGCTTTGTTGAATTTTTGGTGTTTGTGAACACTGTAGATCGCTTGTAGATCTACGGAAGCCCGAGATTTCAGCAACATGTCATGCTGCTGCAGAATCAGAAAAGTAATCAGACAGAAATTACTTTTCTTCAAGTGGTGTACTTGTCAGGCAACAGCGCAATTGAAATCGTCAAAGCTGACAGCAGAAGTGCTTTTCAATTCAACAACGAAAATACGTGTGTTGGACGGGTCACAGATGATTCCACCAACTCTACTTTTCACTTTCTCTGGCCTTCTGTTCGGCGAACAGTATGAGGGGCGTTGGCTTGGTCATGATCGGAGTTGCCACCACCCACAATGCCCTGTTGTCATGCAGTGTGGCCATTGACATCAGTGCTGATTGCGAACATTGTTTCGGTTTATGAGGCACGAAACAGGGATCATAATCACGTTCCCAATAAAGCGATCGATGCAGAGATTCCAACTGTGCTGCTTCCCTCTCTGGCAGATACCTCACAGAAATTCCCAGCGTTTTTGTCGAGAAACGCCCATTTGTTTGCTGCCTGTGTTCGGTTCAGGACAGACACTGTACGAGAAAGAAAACTTTGTCCTTGTCATCTTGTTTGCTGAGAGGCCAAGGCCAGCTTGCGGCTTCATCACCATGATACAACTGCTGAACATCTGACAGGGAGGAAGCGAAACGAACCTCGTCTCCTGCTGAAATGTGAGGCAGACATGCACATGCAAAAGCAGTCTTTTGCCAAACCAGCCAGGCAAACACAGCACAACGTCCAACCATGAGCAAGGCAGAGTATGAAGAGACCCTGAAGAGACAGCAAACATTCAGTTGTCTGTCACGACCTCCGTAGAACATCAGTTGGAGGACCGAAAACAGACTTGCACTCGTAGTTGATCCACTGTTCCAACCACCAAAAAACTTTGAGAACTTTGAGACTCCCTCTCACTACGAACTCTCTGATGCATTTTCCTGTGAATTTCTTTTGTTATCTTCATCCCGTTATGCGTACGAACATCTTGCTTGCGAGACTCAAGGGAACAAGGGGGGGGGGCGGGGGTGAACTTTGTCAAGAACCTTGTCTCTGTTTTAGAGACGTACAAGTGAAATGCACACAACTGACTCCGCAACATTTTTTTCTTTCGCTAAACGTCGTAATTTTGCTCCAAGACACAACTGCCAAGGGCCGCAATGCCCAATTAATTCAGTTTGGTTTCTATGACAACGCGCCGTTGTCAAAAGTACCCTCAAAGAGAAATCGCATTAATTTCCCAGGCAAAGACAACGGGCGATGCGATGGATCTTCTGAGTTGTGCCTTGTGTGAACTTGTTCATTCGTCTGGCGGTTTTCTGAAACACATAGTAAAACCCCAGTTTGTAGTTTGTAGGAGTTCACAACCAGCCTCAGTGGTATGAAGAGCAGATTCTGCTGACCCAAGCTCATGAACAATTGATGGTGGTGTTTTCAGTGACAAATGGCTGCAAGATGAAGGAGGATGTAGAACCATGATGCCTTGACGGCAAACAATTATGCCCTTTGTTAACTGGTTCAGAGACACAAACTGTTTTGGGAGCCCGAGCAATTTTGAGGAACCCAGAATGTGATCTGCCTCACTTTGATCAACAGGATGGAGACTGAAGAAGCGGAAATCAAAGTCCTTGTCTTGTTCGGGGCCACGAGTTACGTCAGTGCCGCGGTTGCGTAATCCCGGAGTGACGTGTGAGTGTCAGGAGGACTCAGCCCTGTCCGCGATGTAATGAACCGGACTGACGGGGAGGTGTGAGGATAGAGGGAAACCGGAGGCTCTGAGAGCCTTGCGTCACGGAAGTTTGCAAGACCTGTTTGAGTTGTGACTTGGAGGTGGAGGTCGTTCGGATTGGTGGATCGAGGGCATTTCTGATTTGGAGTGGACACATGTTGATGTCGATTCTCTTCAGACGCGTCACAGTGTCAGTGGCAGCAGTAAAAACAGAACGTACAAACCTCTGGTTTGACGAGGAAAATTGAATCCCACAAAGCAGGGTCTTCTTGGGTTGGGATCGCGCGAATACCGCTGGTCATTGTGGATTGTCCAACAGCTCTGGACGAACAGATTCACGCCTTTGGTTGACCTGGGGTCAAATGACCGCCATTTGTACCCAATTATCACTTGTGTTGGTTGGGCGGTAGCTCGTGTCCAAGGCTTATTTGTTGCTTTACTGAACCAGGAAATCTCTGAGCAGATGACGGGACTGTGCAGCTCGCATGGAACACCCCGCACGGCAGTGGCTTCTTGCCTTGCGCATCGTCTGTCAGACCAACCAAGGACCCATGGTGAAGTTCCACCAACGATGAGCTCGCATAACAACAGCTTTGCATGTGTAACAGGCTGTTCCGGTGTCTACAATCGGGTTAGAGAATGCCATGCTGTAAGCGAAGTGCATCTGTCACGGCTTATGGACCATAAAGCCGGACAGTCATTGCCGAGGATCGCGCAATCACTGCCCCGTCAGTCCGAGACAGATAAAGGACGGTACAGCGCTGTGGGCATCATGAACCCGTCCTTCCAGCGAGAGACGGAGAATGGGGAGGTGAAGTCGCAGTCGACTGGAGGGAGCTGCAACTTGTTCGTGCAAAAACACTTTGTTATTGAAGTGGTGCGACCCAAAAGAAATCATCTTCATCGTTTTCTTTTGGTTCGTCGTTTCGTTGAAATGTGTGTTCTGTGCAAACTCACCAGATGAAAAAGGGACCGCCCAAAAAGAACAGTCGCTTGCACCCTTGCATGGATGGCGCTACAGCCTCAGAGTTACACAAACGACGCAACACGAAATGTGGGAATCCATCTTCTGTAACGGATGAAGAGGCACATCAAGTGATGTCCCCGCACGTCTAAACTCTTGGTCAGGAACGGAGTGAGCGTCTTGTGGTGGAAATGGAAAACCTGCTTGGTTCATTGGACGTGGGAGCAAATGCTTGTCACATCAAACCAAGGGCTTGCCGGAAATAGATATCAAATTCTTCCCTTGCGTTGTGCAGCAGTGGAGTGAACAATCAGTTCCCCTTTCTTGACTTTACGTCAACGGTGATCTTCGATTTCCTTTTGCCTCCTTCGTTGTTGGTCTTCCAACGGACCGTGCCTGTGTTAGGATTTAGATGTCTGAAAAGTGGAGTCCCAGAGTCTGAGAGCGATCTCTATTTGTGAGCTGAAAGTGCTTGGACAGGCAAATGCCACCGAGTGGCCTTCAGAGATTGGAACGAACCAATGTATTTCTGAAACCAATGGACATAATTCACCCATGTACTTTGGGTTTGTTGGGAGATTCCAGGAAAATGATGTCAGACAGCAATCTGCGGCACCGAGATGTGCGCAAAGTTTGAACAAACATCTTCGTCTCCATCATCTTTTCCACACAAAACCAAATCCTGAGAGGTTTTCCTCGCGGGTGAACCTCATCTGTTCGATTTTGCGACACAGCCCAGGACAAAGACATAAAAGTTGCGCACGCTTGTTCTCTCCCTTGCTCGTGTGGATCAGGTGGCACCCGGTCGAGTCGTTTGCTCAGATTCTGCACAATCCGGACGTGCCTGCAGCGCGTGGACTGTGGCTGCCCTAATCTCATGCCTGAATGGAAAACCGCTCCCACAATTGTCACCATAGGACAGTGTTTGCATATCAGGGGATTTGTGTCGCCCATACTGTTCGAAATAGCATCTTGCTCCAAGAACCCAAATCGCGTCATCTACTGGTCATTGAACATTGCTGTGACATACAAAGGAGCAACACATCTCTGCGGAGTTCCCTGAATATTGAAGCGCCTTCGCTGGACTGAGGCGTGGGACGCGACATGCCAGAGTGACGCCCATGTGGAACATGCTCCTTCTTTGGTCTTCACAGTGGACACAGTGAGACACAAAATTGAACGATGGTGTCCGGGAGTCTGAACGTTGCCCAGACCTCCGCATCCAGTATTGACCTCTTCACGGCGTTTATGGCCCATTGCGGTCTGGACTTGCAGTCATAACAACGGAGAAATGGCATTGGCTGCGCCGCAAATTTACAGCGAACAGGAACGACAAGGAGAAATTGCCTCTTGCGTTCGACGCGCTTCCCTGACAATTTTCAATTGCGTGACTGACACAGGGGGTTGTGACAAAGAAAGGTGGGAAGTTCAACAGTTGGAGATGGTATCCACTTCACCCAACACTAGTTCGCGTGTCAAGGGCACCACGCAATTTGAGACAAAACCACAGTTCTTTGCAAACTATGAACATCCTTTGCTTGCGTGTGAGATGGCCCCCGCCTGTCTCAAGAGAATTGTATTTCTACGGGTTCGCGCTGGCCTTTGCTCCCCGCGGTTGTCGGGCCCATGATTACCGTATTAAGTGTGACTGGCGGTGCGGGCTGCGACATGACATTTATGTGGCACAACATTCATCATCGCTCGGCCTGCAGTATGAGCCGGGGACGCATCGCTCGCTCAGTCCATTTGGCGGGAATGATTCGTTTTGTTGGGGTTTCGATGCATTGTTCTCGCACGGCAGGGAGTGCATGGACGGGACGAAGCAGCGCACGATGATGCGAGGCGGGGGACACAGGCACAATACTCACACCCAGGTGCCAAGCACGCAACACTGCATGGCCTTTCCTGAGATAAAAAATTTTCTTTGCATCAGTTCAAGCCTTGGCGAGAAATTTGCAGTGACGTAACGCTGGTTGCAGAAGAGACTCCGGTCTTTGAGGTGAACGTCCCGTGGCAGTCGCTGTGCAACAGCAGTCACCGCTGGACCAGGTGACAGGGCCACACTTTGGTGGCGAGGACCGCGGCGAAAGCCGTAAATCACCTTCTGGATGCGGCGATATTGCATAACAGGCTTCTCGTCGCTCCCAGCAGCCGCGTCCCGCGCGGATCTCAAGTTCCCGAGAGCATCGAGGCCACGGAAGGAAGTGTTTCTGTTCCCTTTCGTGTGGCTTTTAAGGCAGCGGGGTATCAAACAAACTGCGAAGATCTGTCGTCCAAAAAATTGTGGTTTCCATGAGCCAAGTCCAACGATACGACAGATCGTCTTGGCGAAATTGCTCCCGAATCGCAGATCTGTCTGTTCAATCTGCCGTTGCACCTCATCGTGGCTGCGCAAGTGAAGGACATGGCAACATAAACAGAGCTTTCTCTGGATCAGCCCTGAGCCTCTATTCCTGAACGAGCTGCACGGATTTGGAGACTTCAATCTATCGTATCTTGATAAGGATATTCGCAGGCGGGGCAGGTCCGGGTCTCTCCACACCTTCAAACTTCTAGGAAGGGCAAACGACGAAGAACGGCTCATCTCTCAGACGGGGGGGGGGGAGGGTTCGTTGTTCGGAAGGGTGGATCGGTGGATTTGTTTGACACGAACGCCGTGAAATCGCTTTGCAAACTGCATGTGATGGTTCCACACAGAGAAGGGAACCAAAGCCTGACAACCAGGGATGTCTTGTGTCTTGGAAAGACGAGGACAGTCGTTTTCGTCTGCAACAGAAGCGCAACCAGAAACCAAAATGAGGGAAAACACTTCACCTGCGTAAGGACATTGCAAGAGCGTTTGTGTTCCTGAATGGTTTTATCGCCGTATTCATCTTTCTGAGTTTTGAGCTGTGCATAGGTGTTTCCTCGGGGGGCACTGTGTTTTTGGCCAGGGTAACAACTTTGCGCCTTTGTGGTTGGGTAGATTATCCAACGCACACTTGAGCGTTGGATAGATCTACTCTACCACGCTGCGATCATGAGGCCTCTCGTACATGACCTCATTGTGGTAGAAGTGAGTTCACACACTGCAAAAATGATTCCTGTTCAATCATACGAGGCTCTATAAACTCAAAGTGTCTCTTACCATGGTTTGCCGTGATGACCGCGAGCAGCACGCAAACCATGGTCAGAGACACTTTGAGTTGATAGAGCCTCGTACAACTCTTTTCTCAACCAAAGGTCTCGAAAAATTGTATGATTTCACAGGAACCATTTTTGTAGCGTGTGTGAACTCTTACTGCAAGCATCGTGTGGTGTCTGGATGTTGTTTTTGCTGCTCATTTCTCTGTGAATGTGATTCTTTGTGAGGCTTCGAGAACATCACTTCCGGTTCACTCTGTTTCGCCCTTGTTCAGTGTGCCGCGTCAGATTGCCTCACTCCGTTGGACAACTTGCCGGTGTTCAGCACAGCAGGGTGCTCAGAACGTTTTTTCTTGATATGGAAAAGCTGTTGATGGACGACCATTGGTATTTTGACAACCGAGAATCTCACACCTAAAACATAAAGATTTTGATGTTCGGTTCATTCCGAGCGCCCGGTTCCACACCGTGACTTGTTCAACAGAAAGAGGCCGAATGAGAAGCGGCGTGGAATCGGCGTCGCGGGACCAGTTCTCGATCCGTTAGACCGGTGTCGCTTTTGGGGACGAATCTCCGCCCTCGCAGGACTCGTCGGACAGAAGGCTCAGACAAGTCCACCTCTGCAGCCAACTGTTTGGTGGTCTTTCTCCTGTCCTCATCCAAGGCTGCAGACACTTGTTGGATCTTCTTGTGATGGATGTTTGGTCGACCAGAATGCCTCTTGTCCTTCAAGTCATTGTCTCCAGATGTGAATCTGCAAAACCAGAAGCGCACTTGGGCCTTGGACAATGTGTCATTTCCATAGACCGCATGCAAACTTCTCCAGGTGTCGATTGGTGTCAAACCAGAGTTCTTGCAGAACTTAATGTTTGCCCTTTGCTCCAATCTAATTTGGAGACTAACAGCCACAAGCAGAAACCACAGAAACATCATTGCACTCCATCAAAAAGCAACTGCAGAGTGGCCGAGAAATTCCAGACAGTGACCAAGTTCGTGCACCGCAGAAACGCTCTTGGAGTCTGCAATGTTGACTTAGATTCCTCATCACTTGAGTTCAGTAAGTGTAGATCACTGTCAAAAAATTTGATGCACGAGCGACAACTTTAAGTCGCTCAAATTCGTCGGCGAAAGTTAGTTGTGACTGTCCCCTCGTGTCATTCACGTAAGCATGAGTGCACCTCATCACAACGAGTCATTTTTCAGTGTTGGCTGACATAATTTTGGCTAAAACAAACATCAGGCAACATGGGGTGGGGATCACCCAACATTTGAAATGTTTAAATGCCAGGTGACATCGCGTGACCCCTCCCCCCTGGTTCCTCGACTTCTGATGTTCTGGATTGCAGGCGAACACTCCGGCGAGTGGACCATGCTAACGGCATGCTAGTTACTCGTACTTGAGTGCGACTTTTGTGCTTTTGTGTTGCCTTGTTAGTTAGAACTGTCTGAACGTAGGTGGATTTCTGAAATGTCAAGTCTCAACATTTGTCCCTTTTGTTTGGTGCAAAAAAGCAGGAAAAGCCACAGAAAGCCATTTGTGTCTTTGATTTGTTGCGACTGTTTCAGCCGCAGGTGCAACCCGCCCAAACCCAGAGTTTTTTCTGCTATAATGAGGGCCCGGGACTCAATAGCGGTTCACAGAGATCATAAAGCAGAGTCCAGCAGAAGAAAACCCACAGTCCATTCCTCTGGAGAGCTGTCTGTAAAGCACTGTTTGGTGGGAGGAAACCCAGACGAAACTTTGGAAGGAGTGAACTCTTCAGTGCTCAGTGTCAGACCGAGAACCGAACCTCCGCTGAATATATCATAGAACCGGCACACAGCTTGATGCACGATATTTGGCTGGACAGAGCTTCACCTTTCAGGTTTTCACAATTCCTGATCAGGCCCTGGCCCCGTAACCGTCTCCATTCTCAACAGGCACAGATTCATGCAGATTCAGGTCTGTCTCTTTCCAGACTGCGCACGCACGGCAATCAATGTGGGATACATTTTCCGGATTGCTTCCTGTGCCAATTCGTAAATCATGGTGGATCAACAAGTTTCCACCTTCGATAATTCGGTTGCACACCAACATCGGTTGCGAACACCTCACCTCTGCAGTTCTGTATGAATCCCCTGCAGGTTACAGGGGAGAAATCTAAGCTTTGCACTCCTTAATGAATTTTCATGATCTGCATCCCTAATGTTCTTCTCACAGGAGCGAAGACCCACTGACCAGGCAACAACAAACGGTTCTCCCCGCTTTTCCGAAGTTTCTCTATCGAAATCCAGAATTGATTTTCAATCGGAACAAGATTGATAGCACCAGAAAAAAACCCTCAACACAAGAAGAAAAGGCGTCGACTCCTGCGGAGATGCAAGAGCATTGCAGTTGAATATATCAACTGCTGTTTGGCCGAGGAAACTTTTCAAACACTCCTGGACATCGTTTCTGGGATTGTTGCCCCTCGGTTCCTCGTCGGCTCTAGTGGCTTAAGAATGCAAGTGTGTTTGGTGTTTGAGGTTGTGGACAAACTTAATTGCTGGCACACGACAGGATCTTCGAGTTAGCAAACCGCTCTCAGAACCGAAGTTCACCAAGCTCTTTTTGTGATCACCCCGATCGTTGCCATTGCCTCGGACTTTAATCAGCGCGGTTTTGCATGCAAAGCAGTCTTTCCCTTCCCAGGTGTTTGGAGCGTACCTTGGCGCACGGAGAAAACGCCAGGCCATTTCAATTGTCTACGGCACTTCGGGGATGTGTCAGTCTTTTACTTTTTGCGAGCACTAAATGGGGGTTAATGCGGCCCTCGCGAGCCGTAGATCATCCCTGGTAAATATTTGATTCTGTTGATGTGGAAGGAGGCGAGGCCTTTGAGGGCTGCTGAAGTCATACTGCTCTTTTTTTTCTCGTCAGGATCAGTTTGTTCGCTGCAAAACGTGCAAGGCTGTCTTCATACACAGACAGAATGAATTTCTATGTCACTTTTTTAATCGTACTCTGTGATGCGATGTTTCTGCTTCACATCGTGAAAATCTGACCAACAAAAGGAGATCTGATTTGCGGCTCCGATGCTTCACCTACACGCGATTCTCCAACTTCAGAAACAAAACGGGACCACGTGTCCATGTTGAGAACTTCTCCACTTTCACGGAGGCCGCGCTGTCTTATCGTCGACAACGGCCACCAATCGCTGCTCATGCAGCATCGTGCCATCGTGACACCGTAATGAGATCCCGGCGAGAATCGTGTCACTCACCTGCAACACGCTACTGCAGTCGAGTTGTGTTTGTGCGGACACCGCGCCATAGGACGCTGAGGACTGCTGAAGGAGTTCTGTCAGTATCAGGGAAAGAATCAGAAAAGAAACAGAACGATGGGTCTTTGCTTTGACGAGTAGTTTTCCACACACATTGTGCACAAATTTATCTTGAAATCGCCGAACCGAGGTCTTCCTGGGCACTTCATGAAGTTGAATGGAATCAAATCTTCTGAGAACCTGAACAAATTTCGTACAATTCTCCTTGATTGATGAGACTGTATTGCTCAACCAACTAAAGAATTCGTCCTTGTAGTGATTATTCAAGTCGTCCGAAGCATTTTAATGCGGCTTCTACGAAGATTCCTTGGACTCTTTTGTGCTTGTACGCGGTAAGAGCCACTAACAGAGTTCCCGCTGGTTCCTGCCATTTTTCGTGTCTTACCGATCCATCGCAGTCAGTTGTGAGCTTTCCTTGCGTCCGGAAATGGGAACATAT
>JAAUXT010129715.1_pt1 | contig 15548 bp, 15 predicted proteins | sample 7278171 | NCBI WGS metagenome assembly JAAUXT01 (sample SAMN14350112, study PRJNA611818) | marine sediment metagenome | isolation source: surface marine sediment (1.8m) | place: French Polynesia: Moorea | collected 2018-08 | reverse complement strand
TACAAATTAATGATGAAAAGTGTAGACTGTGTTTTGGATTGTGCTCACTGGTCATTGAAATTGATCAAATTTGTTCAAATCACCGCGAGGTCCCTGGACCTATTTTTTTTCCAGGTTTTCAAAGTTTTTTTCCAGGAATTTGTTGTCTTTTTTGTGGGTTATGTGTACCCTTTTTGTAAAACAAATAAAGTAAAATAAAGTAATTTTTTAACCAAAAAAAACAACAAAACTTTTGGTGAAAATCGAATTTTTTTCAAAGGAATCCATAAATTGATCTTTTTACTTGTAGAAAACAAGAAGGCTACTCCTAAAAAGCATGTGGTCCATAGAAACTCAACAAGGGAAATTTTGCCAGAATCATTTTTAGCCCATTTTAAGGAAAAAAAATTCAAACTGTGACCTACATAATGCCTGATGCACTTGCACATGGGGGACTACCAGACCACTTGACCATGTGAATTTGAATGCACTGCGGGCAAGTGTAAGTGAGTTATGGCCAATGTTGAGTGACTATGGAATCCAAGATAGCTGCCAAACCACATGACCTACATGGCACCCAATGCAACTGCGCATGGGGGACCCCTATACTTCTTCACCCTGTAAGTTTGGACACTGTGCCAGCAATTACTACTGACTTATTGTCAATGTTGAGTTTGGTGATGACCCTTGTTGAGTTTGGGAGGGGGGGGGGGTAACTCAACATACCAAAAAACCAAAACTGCTTAAAATGGCCTGAAAATGACCCTGGTTGATTTTCACAATGTTGAGTTACCCCCCCCCAAAAAAAAACTCAACATGTCTACATACAGACATGCACATACAGACTGATGGTGATTACACTAAGCATGTGGTCACACCCTTCAAGACCACACACTTAAAAAATGGAAAAGTAACAATATATTTTTGAATTTTCACTTATTTTGGGAAGGCTTTGTTTCAAAATTATACAGAACAAAATTTTGATCTCTCCCACTTTTGTTGATTATGAATTGGAAAATAACCAGTAAACCTATTCTGATAAGAATACTTTGAGATTTTTTATCTTCAATACTTAGGCTTAAAATGAGTTCTTCATATCAGAACTACATTTTTGAAGTTCCAACAAAAGCAATAATTCCCAAACCTTTATCTAGACAAACAAAAAAAAAAATCTAGGACCTCCTGCTTGAGCTGGATTTTTTTTCAGATGCTTTTTTTATTGAGGCTCTTAGGCTTTTTCAGGGTGAGGTCAAAATTTTTTTCCAGGTTTTGCAATATTTTTCCAGGTTTTTGCCCTAAAACCCCCTGTTTTTCCAGGATTTCCAGGTTTTCCAGGTCTGGTCCTGTTTATCCAGGTTTTCCAGGTGCAGTGGGAACCCTGCATCGTATAGCCCAGGAAATAAATGCACAAAGCATGCGGAACGGGTTTGGTGAGGAAAGATGTACACCGCTGCAGCTGCACATAAAAACCCAGCTTGATTGCTTTCTTCGACAATCTTCAACCCAAGACAGCTTTGACAAGTTGTTCTCGGCTTGATACAATAGAATTATGACAAAATCTTCACACCAAAACGTGCTGGTCTTTTTTCCAGAAATTTCAGTGACGTTTGTGCTCGTGTGTTCTTTTCAGCGAGTGTCAACTGACAATTGCATGGTTTGTCAAAAGTAGCTCGCGGAGCGCCAACGTGTTACTGTCCATGAGAAGCTAAAATGTTTTCTTGCTGGCCAGTGCGTGGAAATTAATATGTAATAAATGTAATTTGGTTTTGAGAGATTTCAAGCTTCCTGGACCAACAAAGCAAGCAAAATCGCTGAGAAAGAGACAAAGCAAAACATTTCCATCAAAAGAGAAGGCTCTTCTGAGGACGCATTGCAGCAAACCAAAGCCTTTTTTGTCCAGACGTGTGTATGAAATCACAGAACATGTTGTCCTTTGTCAATTGAAAATAAAAAGGTTTGCTAGAGCGTCACTTTTTTCCAATTTCTGTTTCATCTTTGAGGATATCACAGATAATGCTGTCTGTCTTCAAGAAAATCACACATAAACGGGAGTTCAACACAAGAAACAACAACATCAACATTATTTATACGCACGAGTATTCACGCTGCAGGATTTTGGACATCAAGCCCTGTATCACTGTCATTCTTGTCAGTTTCGTGTCCGTTCGAAAACTTTTTGAAAGACACGAACAAAGAAACAAGACGAAGAAAGGAGGGGGGAGCGAAGACCCAAATGGTTTCAAGTCTAACTGCAAAAGAAGCACGAAGAGAAGACAACGCGACAGAAACATTCAAAGATTGTGAACGGTACTGTAAACGAAGAAACCACTGTGAACAAAGAGTCTAACGTTCGAGAAGACCAAACGCAACAACCATCAGCTGAAGGACAAGCTTGCATTGGCCTCTCCCTTCTCCAACAGACCGAGTATTTTGGGCCTCGTGTGGTCTCCGCATTTGAAAGTATATGAAATTCAAACAACTGGAGACCAACGAACACACATTTCACATGTAACTATGTTTGGCATGAAGTCATGCAGACACTTGGCTTGGATGGTCAGAACATGAATCTATTTACACAATGCAGTGAACAGTTGAGGAAGACTAACTTCGCGGAACACTGGTATAGCTTCTCTTCCAATTCTTTGGTAATTGTGAGGTCAACGCCACAAATCGTTTCACTTTAGATTTGAAATCAGTTTTTGCACAAAGACGAAAAATCACACAACCTGTTCCTGGGCGAGGCCCCTGAACCCGAAAAAATTCCACCAGAAAATTTTGCCAGCCAGACCCCGTGTCGCTTTGCTGGATAAAAAGGTTTTACCAAAAAGCATCTCCCAAATCGTGGTGTTCGAAAATAACAAAAGCAACCAAAGAGAACAGATTTCTACCAGTCATTTTTTCCTTGGAACGGTTTCAAATAAGTGTTCGCGATTGTGAAACTGGATTACCATGGCAACTTCTCCGGGTGATATGCTTTGATTGAGGAAAGGATGACGTAGATAAACCAGAGCGACGCCAAGAAGAAAGCCACGCAATATTGCGTCCTCCTCGTCCCTCCCAGCTCTCCGCCAGACATCTACAATCACACAAGCGGCGTGGCAGCTGGACTTCCTTTCTGTGCTTGGGTCATTCAGTCTGAGCCCTGTCTCCGTGAAAGGCACTTTGTGTCAAAATTTATGTGTGTTCACAACCACACTTCGTGGCGCGACACGTTCCCAAAAATTTGTGGCCTCATCGTTCCACGGAAAAGCCTTCTGTGGCAATTTCTTTCTTTGGGAAGCAACTCATACACATTGCAAAATCTCTTGTGAAATTATACACGGGTGATCTTCAGAAGTCTCAAGTCGCGCGCTGAGATGAACAGAGAAATGAGGAATGAACATCAAAGTGGCAAGTTTTGCATGTAGATCCCTGTGTTTGGCACAGGATTTCAAAAGGTTCTCACAGATTGCCAAATACAAATTTGTCATGGTTTTGTGCATTTTCCTCGGGTGAAACGTCACATTTACCTTGTTTGTTCTTTCAGACAAGCAAACAAGGCCTGCAGCTCTGTCAATGTGGCGCGATGATGCTGTTCGATTCACATATACCGTATCTTTATACGAGGCCCGTCATTTATGAAACCGTTTTTCATCCGGTAGGACCCCAAAACCTTCATAGTTTACCCTGAAAAGTTTTGTGTGAAATCTTGACTTGCATTACTTTATTTTGGAACAGCTTTCAGTCAAATTTGGTTTTCCCCTTGGACTCAATGATTCAATAAAAAATAGTGTCTTTTAACTTGTGACTATTGATTGTGCATTGAGTTGCACTGAATTTAGCTTGTTGACTATTGATAGTTAATAGCCACACAAGGAAAACTAATCAATTTTAGACTTGAAATGAACTATGAAAGCAAAGACAAAAACATTTGATAATTTGCTTGCAAGTTGATGGGTGATTGGTCTTGTGCCTGTGTAGTTTTGGTGATCATGTGAGCAATCCTGTTGTCATACTGGATGAAAAACGGTTTCTTAATTGACGGGCCTCATACATCTCGACCCGAGAATCCGAGAGCCCCATGCAAGCTCTCTTGGATTATCAGACGTTCTCTCGGATGAAAATGCCATTCTTTTCACACTCTCGCGTGTCAGGAATTGTCAAATTCTCGGATTCTCTGGTGCAAATCGAACAGCACCAATGTCACGACATTGTCAGCCTCAGTGACCTCGTGTGTCACCCAACACACCCCTCGCCACCAGGCTTTGTTCCTCATCCGAGACTTGTGTTGATGTTTACCTTTCAAAGAACCGTCTACCACGGCAAGGAGTCTGGGTGGTAGGCTTTGACGGCAGACAGAACGATGTAAATGATCCACATGGCCACCAGAAACAAGGCTGTGATGTACTGACCAGCCCTGGTTCCTCCCAGCTCGCCCCCGACAACCTTGTCAGTCAATGGTTAGTGATGTTAGTGTCAACATGAACAATGTTAGTGAATGAGAACACAGCTACATTTGAACCAGAGATATTCTTGCCCGCTGCGCGCAACAAAGATGACGTACCCTCCTCCGAATCAGCAGCGTCACGATGCAGATGGAGCCGACGATCGCGAAAATGACGACAGACGACACAAGGTTGCCCCGCGCCACCTGGAACTTGGTGTTCTTGATGGCCGCGTACACAGAGCTGATCACCCACGGCAGGCCCAGACCCAGGAACACGTTCACGCTGTTGCTCCCTGTCACGAAATGACTTGCCTTCAACCTCTCGTATCGAAGAACAAATCTGGCGTCACAACCACACCTCAGTAATCTCGAGCGTTCAGCGAAACTCTGGTGGTTTCGGGACAAAACGGGAAATTTGACATGTGTGTAATTTCACAAATATTGTGTTCATTGTGTTTCAGCGGATCCAGGAGCAGGACAGGAGAGTGCGAGATGTTTACTCCCTCCCTGGCGGGTAAACTCCAATTTTCAAACAAGAACACCTTTCAGAGAAAACACGCGCCTCAAGGATGCTGCAGGTGCTTACGTCCTACCCACAGCGTGGGGCGAGGGGGTGAGCACCAGTACCCGTACCCGTACCAAACAACCTCCCCCCTATAGCCACGGACAACACATGTTCAACCCTGGGACAAAACCTGAGGTCCTGCCGTGGACACCAGTACAAGACGCTGATGTGCGATTGCAAATAGCGCAGTCAGAAAGCAGAAAGTGATAATTTGAGGAGGCAGGCAAATGTTTTGGACTCGGGCCTCTTTGTCCGACAGAAGTTGGACCCCACTGGCCAAATCTCTGAATTTCCATTCTTTGCCCAAAATTCTGGCTGGTTTTCGCTGAGAAATTCCACCTCGTGAAAACAAATCACTGTACCGTCTGCAACCAGAAAGTTGACTGGTGACATTCACGATTTTCTGAAAACCCACACCTTTTTTCGTTTCAGTAAGAAACGTCCAACAGAGGTATCTGATTCATTACCACCACAAATCAACTGGAGCTGTTTCAGGTGATTTGAAAACGTGACTTTTCCATCCCACTGTTTCGATTGGAGCCGAAGGCAAAACATTTATTCCTCGTAATCCGCTGAAACTTGACATTCCCATCAGCAGAAATGTCATTCCAACACGGATACAACACGATGCAAAGTGCGTTCTGAGATAATTTCATTGTCTCCCTTTGCGCAGCATTTACCATGAGTCTATTTACGAATTACCGGAGATATTGTTATCATTACAATGCCATCCATTCCGTATCCTGCGGGACACGGAGAATATTTCCGCGTTTCCCCATTGAATCAGAAAGCACACTGTTGTGACGGCGTGGAACAAGACTGAAAGCCCATGTACATGCGTGCGTGCACCATGCGTAGCTTTACCTGTCACGTTTCCGATGGCGGCGTCGGCGCCAGTGTCGTGCACGGCCGCCGTTCTGCTGGCGAACGTGTCGGGAAGACTCGTACCCAGCGCAACGATCGTGATGCCGGCCACCGCCTTCTTCAGCCCCACCACGCAGCCCAACAGATTCCCGAACTGAGCGGATAAACCACACGGTGTTCACGAAAACGACAGACAGGAAGGCCTCCTCAGTCGTGCACCAAATCGAGTCATGATCGGAAATACAAAATTTGTTGTCAAGCTGCATGCTCCATGCAGACAACACGTCACGGATTGGTTTCGTCTTTGGATAACAGGAAAGAAGAGCTTTGAATACAGGCGCGTTTCGTCGCGCAACTTCAAGAACCGGGAGGTCGTTCCTGCTGGGCGAGGGAGGGGGGACCTGTGTGTGTCTGACACGTAGGTCTGGGGAAGGACGACACTGGAGGACCCGGCAAAGAGGAAAAACTTTCGTCGCAGACACGCGCACCAAAAGTTTGAGGAATGTCAACGATCTTGTTTTTATTTTTTACCAATTGCCGTTTTGTTTTTGTTTTTCTTTGCATGCAGGAGGCAACTCATACCTGTTCAACCAGGGCTGTGCATGCCCCGATAGCCATCAGAGAAACGACGAACGTTGGCCACGCCCCCCATATTGACCTGCATTGGTGACAGAATACAGAAAAAGATGTTCAATTTCTGTCACATTTTTCACAAGCAAAACTGAATCGCAACTGACTTGGGTGCTGGTTGTCAACCACATTTATCAGAGATGGTGAAGCAGTCCGTAAAACACGTGTTGACACAGAAAACTATCTGCTTGCAAACAACACATCAACATCATGATGCACGAAATGACCAACTAGGCAACCAGTGATTTGGGGCAGTAATGACGGGATTTTGACACATCGTCACACTACCAACTATTATTATCCACAGGCTGCAACACGTTGAACATTCAGTCAGGGCCTGGGGTGCTTGCACGGGGTGGTGGCATCAAGGCAACCACAGCCCTGGTCATGGTTCGTGGTGCGGATCCACTTTGATGCAGACTTACTGCCGGTGGAATGAAGGGAGCAAGCTTCAAGCCTAATAATCTGTTCTGCACTTTTTTACTTTTGACCCTGTTTTCTCAATACTGGCACTGGGCATTGTGTTGCAGACTCCTTGTGGGTTCAACATCTCCTGTAGCTCCAGAAAAGCAACTGGGTTGGGATGTGGCCCTATCGACAAGCACCATGCACCAGGTACGGAACATGACATGGCCCATTGCCGCTTCCCTCTTGAGAACTGCTTGATCATTTGGGTCACACGCTTTCTCAGCTACACCTGCCTGGATTGGACTCGGCTTGGTTTTCAAAGGAAGCGAGAACTGGAATCTGTGATCTCTTTTCGAACAACTTCAAGCACTTTTTGTGACGCCGAGTCCCAAGTGGAGATGATCTTTTTCTTATTGAGGGCTCTCAGTGGTGACGTCACATGCATCTGATAGCCACGGGCTGTGATGGTTCTGGCTGTCACCAGTCCGAGAAAAACATTGCAGTCTTGAAGGTTTTCTGGTGCTTTCGTCTCTCTCACGGACTGAACCCTCACTTTCTTTGTATCCACCAATCAGACACTGCATGTGTTGCGCCTTTGCTGACATTCGGGCGATTGGTGCAGCGCCATTTAATCGCGGCCAGCTTGTGAAGGAGCAAGTGTCATCAATACGTTGCGTGGGTCGCACCAAAAGTAAACACGTCAAGTCCAAAATACTCACGTGGGAGGTATGCAGGAGAACAGCACTTTCCAGAAGAAGGACAGGAAATGTAGCAGATATTCGTACCACTTGAGAGGCACCACGTTACCATCTTCGTCGCGCCCAGCTTCCAGCACCATTGCACTGAAAAGACCGCAATTTCGCGTGTACTTTCAAACGACGATCTTCATGAATGCAGCGAAATTTCGCATCCAAATCGCGTTTTCTTCAGAAGACATCGGTTTTCGCGCACTTTGGTTGAGGCTCTTTTTGTTTTGTACGAGTGTGAAACAACCACCACAAAAACAGAACAAACACGACGCACTTTTTGAATTGTCCAGTCCAAGTACGATCTTCGTCCTCCTCATCCGCCATGACTTCTGCGATGCGCTGGGCGAGATCATCTGCAAAAGACTCCTCCGCGTTTACAGGCGAACACCAAGAAGCACACATACACACACGTCTGTTTTGGGGCTCCGCCAGCGGAGCTGGTTCTGGAGACACAGGATCAAGGTCGGGCAAGCATAAATCCGACTTTTGGGTCCTCTGGCACAAACACCGCGTGCGTCAAACCCAGTACCAATGGGAAACAACATCTCCACTCCGTTGAGCGATCCATTTTACAGACGAAACGTTTCACACCGGTTAGTCTGATTCCTTGTGAAAACTTTACACACACAAACACAAGTTCACGCATGCTCCCAATCTTTTTCGTGCACACAAATCTACAAAGGCAAGATCAACTGGACTACAAAGTAGAAAATCAGTCGCGTGCCATCCAATTCTCTTGCCTACAATAACGATCGTTTTGGTAAAAAAAAATGACAATTTTTTGCTCAGTTTATTTACCTGGTAAAGCAATTTAGTTGGTTTCATTTTTGTTTGGGGGGGGGGGAGGCAGGGTAAAGCAACCAAGTTGTATTTATTTTGCTAAATGAACCTGACTTGATTGCTTCACGCCCCCAAATAAAAACAACCAAGAAACAGAGCAAAATTTGGATAAATTTACCAGTTAACTGTAATTGAAATGAGTGGAGGAATGGTCCAACCAGGGGTTGGAATCAAGTGATAATGGTGCAAAATGAACATTCCAGCTGGCAAATTTGACTATTTTTGGCACAGCCAACAGTGAAATATACCTGAAATCACTTGACTCCAACCCCTTTAGTTGGACCATTCCTCTGTTCATTTGAAAAGCAACTGGTAAACTGTACCATTTTAGCCAATCAGTTCATTTGCTCAGGGGAAAAGCAACTGGTAAATTTGACCATTTCTTCACTCAGTTGATTTACCCAAGTGTAAAGCAACTAAGTTGTGTTGATTTTGTGAAAGCAACTCAAGTAAAAAGACACATGATGAAACTAGTATGAGTGCACTTCGCGGCTGAAAAACACGAAGTAATGAACTGAATTGCTTTCTTTGAACGTCGATTATTTTCGATTGCAAACCAGAATATTTTTTCCGTGAGGATGCGCGCCTGGCCTGGACAGAGCATTGTTTGTGGACACCCCTTCCTAACACAAAAGCGGTCACAAAAACACACCAATGTGGACGCACAGTTCCCAGTAAATACAATTTGGCCGCCAACAACAGCGGCAAGCAATACAAATTTATTTCTCTGGTGTCCAAGCAGCAAGGGACAGCAAAAGTTGTCTCCCGGGGTTCCATCACACTTCCGACACAACTTCAGTCAGATTGCCATTTTAACTCCCAGCGATGGAGGCTCTTGCCACACTCTGATTTCTGGTGTAAAATTTATTTTGGGGTGCATTTCAAAAATTCGGGGGAGGGGACATTGTACCCACATGCAAGGCTCAGGCCCAAAGCCAATGATGCAATGAGTCAAAGGGAAGAGTGTCCCAAGATCCCACCAACTTTCGACCCGGGGGTCTTCAGCCAATCAAGCACCAAGGATGGGCGGTGGTAAGGTCCACCTGACTTTGCACACGGGCAGTGTAAAAGAAAATTCCGATCAGACTCGAAGTAAAGAACAAGGAAAAAGAGAAGGACAAAGTTGTTTTCGAAAAGATTTCTGCTTCTCTGGTTTTGGTGAACGCAAAGAGCGGGGATTTCGTACTGTCTATAGACCCATACGTTTACCAGCATTGCTGAGAAAATGCAACAATCTCTGTGTACAGACATTTGTGCAAGACACTCAAGAACTGCTGCATGCGTTTCGTGCACAAATGAACACAGGCAGCAACACAACTCAAAACAAAAAAAAAACAACCATCTGCTTCTCCTAAAATTTACAGAAAATGGAAGAAAAATAAATACATGTAAAATAAAAAAAAATGGCGAAAGCAACTCAGGACGAAAAGCAAGTTCCTTGTAAACCTTACTCGTTCCTAGAAATACAGCATGAAAAAAAGCAACCACATTTCAAAATTCGTTCACTGTCCTTTCCATGGCAACTGCTCATTCGTGAGCATTTGTCCCTGTTCAACAAACATGCAGAGATCATGATCTCGTACACAGGGAACCGTTTCAAACCTCAAGACAGAGCCGAAGGAATGGTGAAATTCATCGACGTTCTGGTGCCCTTTTAAAGGAAATCGTGGCCAAGTACTGTTGTCCTGGGTTCTGGCAAACAATTTCTTGCGGCTTGATTTTTTTTTTGTGCAGTCAAATTGCAACAACTTCAGTCCTTGCTGTCAAACTCCACACAAGCAAGTGCACAGCAACGATAATTGATTGCATCCATGTCCACTTCCGTGCACTTTCAGCAAATGCAAGGAACTTGTGGGACACCCAAAGAATCTCACGGTTCTGCCACGCAGACAGCCGAAGTTTCCCCCAGATTTACAGTTATTTTGAGCTTGACAGCAAGTTCACCTTCTTGGAAGCTCTCTTTTTCTTCTTTTGTTTCTTTTTGACGGTGTAACCGTTGTGTAATTAAACCGTTGTTTTAATCAAGAGTCACTGAACAGCCATGGTTACCATATTGACCTTCAGCGATAATTCATACACACCAGCGATGAAAAATGTATGTGACATTGATCCTATCATAAATTGAATCGATCCTGAAAGTTATAGCACCATTTGCATGCGACATCCAACAAAAAAGTTATCAGAAGAACAAGCTCCGTGGAAGCATTCTTTGTCTGTCGCACCCTTGCCAGACATACCAAACTAAACGTGTCCTCAGCGCGAAACGTACGGTACTTTCAACCACAAAGTTCCCCAGAATTTTTCTCAGGTCACAAAAAATATATGAACAAAAATAAAAATCGCAACGCACCTGATGTGAGATTGGCCACCGTGGCGCTGTTTTCACCTATTTTGGCTCCCAAACTCGGGTTTCGCAGCGTGATGATGAAGTTCTTGGAACCCTGAAAAGCAACAGGCACACCGGTTCCAGTTAGTGCAACAACACACAGGAGAGACACAAACAGGAGCTCAAAGAACATCGGCTACACTTTAATTGCACCCCGGGAGGCAAGATCATTGTTCTGCAACTGTAATTCAACAGTGAGCGATGTGAACTTGACTCCTGAGACCGGATAATCCTCAACTGGAACCGAAAGCTCATTCAACAAACTTCCTGTTTTGCAGTGTGTGTGTGTGTGTGTGTGTGTGTGTGTTTTTTTTCCACCTGGAATAGGTGCGAGAAAGTTCATTGCAACTGAAGGTCACACGAAAATTGTCATTGACAAGTGAAAGTTGCAATCAAGCAAAAGCAAAAATCACTTTTGCAAACCAGTCATGGAACATCCGAGAAAAGAGCGCGTGCATCGTACAATCTTGACCGCACGAATGTTTTCAGTTCCATCAGCTGCATTCACAAAGCCTTACAGATACCACTGGTGTTGCGTGTGACAAGAACAAGTGAAGGCAAACGCTTCAGGAATGTTCATGTCGCATTTTAAACCGTGCACTGCCGAAAAAGATTACGAGCGAAACCGTGATCAATTTAGAAATATCTATGCTGTGTCAGTGTGTGACTGAAGACATAAAAGTTTCACTTACGTCAATCTGTCATCGACCAACAAGGAAACAAGACAGGTGAGAACAGTGCAACTGCTTCAAGAAGCAAAACGTTTTGTCGCAATCTTTCACTTCTCTGATATTCGCAAGCAGCCAGACGCGCCAGGTGCCGCCAAGTCTAACCACACACGAGGACAACACCGGGCGCGGAAGGTGACTGGAAAATGTACCGGCAGTCACACGGCGGTTAATTACCTCGGCTGCTTTGTTGACTTCAATGAATATGGATTTGCTCGTTTCCCCGTGTTTGAACAGCAGTTTTCCGTTGGCGCGCACGAAGTCTCCGTCCACCCCTGGCTGCGCGCCCCCTGAGGCGGTTCCATCTCTGCAAGTACGAAAGACGGCTTCAAAGGATCACAGAGCTTTTGGGGAGGTACCTAAACAGAAGCCAAGCTCTTTCCACACCGCTGTACAAGGAGTCTGCACCCAACCTCATCCGAGCTGTGCTCAAGGCAGAACACACAGAGGCAGAATCTCAATAAAGAACATGGTACTCGTATTTACTGGACCTTCTCGATCACGACCAGGAAACAAGGTCATTCGGCAGCGTACACACGCGCCAGCAACAAGGCCACAAGTTGTTTGCACAAGGTTGGAGGGTCATTCCTAATTTTTTTGCCGGCTGTTTCATTTCAGTGACAGGAAGGGGAACTTCCAGGGGGAAAGGGAGGGGGTTCCACCAGATTTTGATTTCTGGTGTTCTTCTTTTTGGCCAGACTTTGCCAAGTTTCACGGCGCCTAATTTTCTGGTTGGGGGGGGGGGAGACGGACGGGCATGAATTTGGCCAAGTTCTTTTCGCAGGGAGGTTCCCAGGTACTTTGATTTTTGCAACCGGGGGGGGGGGGGGAGGAAGGGGTCTGGTACGACAGGGGCTTCGGCGAGTGCGCTTGACGCCGCACAAACATTGAAAAGAAAACAGCTGAACAAAGGCAGGGTTGTTTTCTTTCGCTGTCCGCCAGTGTTGTTGTTGCCTTACTTTGTATACCGTGTAATGTCGACCTAGAGTTACGCAAACGGATTTTTTTCCAAAAGACGGCTCCACACAGGAAACATGCAACTGGCAACGATGGTTGCAAACTGATCTGTATACACCTGTCACTTGCTGAATCCGGAAGTCCAGCTCATGTTTCTCAACTAATGTTGGGAACACGACTTGTCAAAGCTATCAGCGTTCACTCTGACAAATCGGGTCGTTTCGAACAGTTTTTTGTTCCCACCACAATTGATGTCAGATGCGGTGGAATCAAATGACTCCACTTCCCATCTCTGCTTGTTGCAGCTTGTATTTCCTGGTTCTGAGAAATGAAAGCACGCACGCACTTCCGTATGCGTGTTGTTGGAATGTTTGGCAGACAAAACAGATTGCGAGCAACGTACATGGTGGAGTACTCCAAAGTGACAGTGCCATCGCAGCCTTTCTGCCGCACTACCTCGGCCGTCAGCAGTCCTGTCTTCAGATCAGCGTAGAACTGCGGCTCCTTGAACTGGAACTCGCCAGGTTCTGCAAACAGGAATGAAGGTTCTCAATCAACAGTCCAACAATGTGAAAGCGTGCGAAAATAAAGGCTCAAGCGTGCGTGACATCCGCCGCCGATGTCGGGTTTTCGTCCAGTCAAGGCAAGCAGTGATGACTGCTTCGCGTGCTTCAGGAACAGCGAGCGCGCTGCCGCTGACAACAGTATCAGTTTCATTTTGTTGTCCTTTTCTTTCTTTTTTTCGGTTTTGTGCTCGCGTGGGTTCGTGTTTCGTCCAGTCAGTCTGGCAGCTTTAGTTGAAGTTTCGACGAAGAACATTCCACCTGCTTCTGAGGATGAAGGGCGGTGTGGACATTCATCATTTCGTTGATCGATCTTCGCGAGATTCTGGTCGATCAAGGCTTGACACACCATACATTCACAACGCGTCTTTGCACCGCGCTGCGTGCTTGGTTCCTTTCCTACATTCAGCCGCCGAACAGGAACAAAGAAGATCTGTCTGTCGAAACCGAGGACAGAGGCTCTTCAAAGTGGAGAGACCACGGCTTGAATTCACCCGCCACGTGCATGTCGATGTTGCTTTCGCAACGGTGGAGATTGGGAAAATTGGCCGTCACTGCGACGGTGAAGTAAAAGCACGTCAGACGCATGTTAAAAGTGAACGTCAACTCACCGTCGTCATCAATGATGGTGACGCGGGTGATGTTGGGATCTCCGAGCGTTGCGTCCCCCGTGCAAGACTTGAGCAGGATGTAGAAGTCGGAGTCAGCATCGTAGTGGTCATTTTTGATGATGGGCACAGTGATCGTCTTCTTCGTTTCGTTCTCCTTGAACACCTGGCAAAAAATAAGCAACGTGGGATTCAAGGAACTGGCGACCAAGCCGGCAAACACAAGCTGGTGCAGGCGAATTCACGCCAATCAAGTGTGCCAACGACACCAACCGAGGTAGGCAGAAAGTACGGACCAAATCCAGATTTGTCGGAGCAAGTCTCTTCAGGGAAGTCCTGAACCAATGCATGCGTGGTGTGTGGCCGCAAGAGGTGAGAATTACCAGAGTGCCGTGCGTGTACTGGAAGTCGTCGTCATACTTGGCGGAAGCCTCCCGCGTCTCGTATTCAACGCTCACGACGCCCGTGTGCACTTTCTCTGCCCCGGCGAACGAAGTCTCCTTTTCGCCCGTTGGCACGCCCCCGTTGGCCTGAGCCCCGCCATTCTGAAGTTCAGTTTTGTAGTCGTGAGAGCAAAAGAGGCTTTCAACACGACGCCGAGTGAGGACTTTACCGAAAGAACACTGCCCGTAACTTCAGCCAGGACTTTGGCCCAACCACTGTCTTCTGAATGTCTGTGGCATTTCTTCATCAATCCGGGAAATATTTCTTGCAAAATTTCGACCAAACGTTTTGATTCCAACGATATTTTCTCGTGCACAATCTAACGACAGAGAAAAAGTTTCAAGAACTTGATCCATTCAACGAGTGCGACTCAGCAAAACAGCGCGATCAAATCTGGAGTTCAACATACCTGTCTCAAAGTGTTTGGGTGGTTCTTTCTGCAAAAGCAATACAAACAGCAATTATTTGATGTGTCCTCAACAACTACCGACGCCCTGTGAGTCACGTTTCGGACAATTCGTAGTTTTTCGTCTCAAGAGGGACCTGACCTGGTGCAACCAGCCTACCTGGCGTGGGTGGATCTGACAGTGGTACCAAATGGTGCCACCAGTCTGTGCAAAGGAGGGGGGCGGCAGTTATGCCAACTCAGGTTCTGGGTGTGACTTGACTTGGTGCTTCCAGTCTGCGCATGGTGTGGGGGGTGGGGGTAACTGGCAGTGGCACAGTCAAGTCCGACCAAGGACTTTGGAAGGACCTGGCTTTGTACCACTGCCAGAGCCCCCGTCCCCCTGAACAGACACACATCTACACAAGTTTGTTTGCACCAAGCCCGTGGAATGCAGAAACCTCGGGCTCAAATTAACCAGAAGAGTTGTTTTTGTTTGTTATTGGCCAATTTTCGGACAATATTGTTTTCAGACGTGTCGGTTTATTATAGGCTGAATTTTCGGACTATATTGTTTTCAGATGTGTCGGTTTATTTATTTATTTATTATTGGCCAAATTTTCGGACAATATTGCTTTCAGACATGTCAGTTTATTTATTTATTTATTTTTTAATATGTTTGTTTGTTTGTTTGTTCTCGCTAAGGCTTTTGAACCAGACATCACAGACTAATGCCCTTTGCACCATAGACCCCTAGTGGCCCCCCCTCAGCGCTGACCAAAAATGGCGTATCTAGGTCACATGGTTCGGCCTTCATCTTGGTTTTGGTGAAAAACACATTTTGGGGTTCACTGACCTCATTTCTTGATGTAAGTTTACCATCTCAGAGTTTGTTGTTGAGGAACATAAGGCCTTCAACATATATCCCGTTTTTAGCCATGTGACCTAATTAACATATTCAAAATGGCCGCCGAAAATGGAAACATTTACAACTCAGCAGGGAATGCTTCGATTTC
>JAAUXT010137745.1_pt1 | contig 15550 bp, 14 predicted proteins | sample 7278171 | NCBI WGS metagenome assembly JAAUXT01 (sample SAMN14350112, study PRJNA611818) | marine sediment metagenome | isolation source: surface marine sediment (1.8m) | place: French Polynesia: Moorea | collected 2018-08 | reverse complement strand
TGACACTCTCAAGACTGATGGCAGAAGCTGGTAACACCCTCAGCAATAGCAGCTGGTAGTAATGCATGCAAAGTGTGAAAATGTAGTTTTTGATCTTTTCAAAATTTCTGTGAAAGGAGGATGTTCCATAATGCACTCTCTTAGCTTTGGAAGAAACGTTCAACCATACGACGTCTTGTTGATCCGAACAAATCCAAGCCCATCTTCGTGAGACAGATTACCCACCCCATCACTACCCCCATTACTCCTCCACTCCTTCCCAACTCACACGATGTAAGTGTCTCATGGCAGCATTCACAACCATGCGTTGCATGGAAACTGATTTTGAATGAAGTTTTGTCGTTTATCGCACCAATAAAGCTACTAATTTATTTTTGAATGAGTTGTCACACCACTTGGCAAACACAACAAGCCTCTCGGGCGCCTGAACGGAAGAACAACGGTAAATACAAGACGTGTCTCTCACCGGATGCTTCGTCCATGTCCCTGTGCAAGCTGATTGGCAGTTTGTGTTGTGCACAGAACGAGAAAAAGTTCAGAAAAGAGGTACGGATGGAACATGAACCATTTTCGAGGGTCAACGATAAGGGCATTCACGACGGGTTCTCTGAAAGCACCAGGTCTCGGACGAAAATCAGAGAAGAGACGCACACACCAGAACAGGCGTATATCTTGGCGCAGGTGCCTTGTGGCATTTAACCATGCGGAGTGTAGCACAATCTAGTGTGTTTTTCTCAGGTCTAGCGCCGCAGAAGATCAGTGAAGCATTCGGCACTGTCTTGGCCAGTTTCTATCTGCACACACTCAGCGTGAAGGAACAACACATTTGGCACGTGTGTGAAAATTGCCCTGATGTTGTTCGAGTCCAACCAGGCATCAGACGGAACCAACACGTCAGAAGCTGCATATTTCTCAGTTACGAGAAGGAACAATGCAGGTGATTCACCTTTCTGTGACTAACAAGTGCAAGATGTATTGTGTGCAGTGACGTATAAATAAATTACATGTTCTGTCTGCTGGCAATGAACGATCCAGTCAGCGAGAGTGGTCGCGATCCCTGGAGGGCGGTTGCGCATGGCAAATTCCCAGAAGATGTTTATCTGCCTTCGTGATACGTGTTGGACAAAAACACAACGTTATACGGGAAAGATGCAGAATTTGATCAGAAGGAGACGTTCCCAAAGATGGTTCACTTTCATCTTTCTGAAAACACAAATGTTTCAAAGTTGGGGTTGGGTTGGACTTGCCACTGGCATGACATGTGTCCAAAAGGCATCTTGAGATCATTTTCTCTTCGTTGAAGGTTTGGTTTTTTCAGAGCCGTTCCGTCCGTGCAGTTCGCAGGCGGCTCTTGTTTGTGCATTTGCCTGCAGGACAGGTTCAATTTTCGCTCATATTTTGAGATGTTCAAAAGTCCAAAGAAAATCTGACCAGATCCCTTGCAACAACATGCCACAAAGTTGTCACTTTCCAATATGACTGTGGTTGGAGAAGTACGAGGCCGTTTTCACAAGTATTGATTCCTCGGCTTGTGTACTCATGGCAAAATGTTTGAGAAAATTCCAATGAGAGTTTCTCACAGCCATGGTCATGATCTTCATATGTATAATAAGAAAACAATTACAAAATTATCACTTTGGGTATAATTGAGATCTGAAAAATGGTCAATTAATATCTATTACTAAAAATCAAATATAATTCAAGATATTCTAATGAAATTTTCTCCATTTTTTTATTGAAATTTTCTAAATTATTGCTGTATGAAAAATCATTCTCAGATCATTTTGGAAGCAGTAGCATCCTATTTAAATATGATGTTCAAATCTTTGTGATTTTTTTCAGATACTGGAAATCTCTAATTTTTTTTTTGTTTTGCTGTTAGAAAACTTTCCTGTATATTTGGTAAAACATTGAAAATGTTCACATCAGTTAATAGTCATTTGCATCAGTTTCACTGTCAAGGAATCAATACTTATGAAAACAGCTAAGAGTTCACATATGCTACAAAGATCTCGAAAAATCATTGTATGATTTCACAGGAACCATTTTTGCAGTGTGTGAACTCACTTCTACCACAATGAGGTCATGTAGTCTACGAGAGGCCTCTGATCGCAGCGTGGTAGAACAACAATCAAAGGAATACAGAAATTACCAAAAACATGTTTTTCCTGGGACATGCCCATGAAATGCAAAACAGTGAACAAGTTTGTTGCGAGAGTCGGATGGTCACGATTGAACGGACGTTGACCCTGGATTGCCTGCCTTTCTGTGACAAAGTGCACGAGTGTTAATGATTCAGTGGTGTGTTGGCTCTGCGTGACAACATGCTGTATCTTCAGGCAATAGACTTTAGTTTTTCCCCACAAGTTGGAAGCATCCTTCGAACTGAGTCGTGACACCAAGGTACGCACGTGTTTCTAGCCCTGACTGTCCTTTGTGAATGAATCCCCCACAAGGCAACATGTTCTTCATTCAGTAACCTTCTGACGAATCCGGGAATGGGCGTCGGCTAAATATAGCCCGAGTGGTTTATATTTGTCACCAATGACTGCTTCCTGAACATAGTGATGAGGATGCAGCTTTCCGCCTTCACTTCTGGTGCGCGTCCTTGCTCACAGGCTCGACGCATTCCAATGGTAACTAGGTGCGTGGTGAATGCGAACTTTTTCCAAACAACATTTGGAATACAGAAACCAATCCAATCCTGAGTGAAAGTGGAAGGGATGGTCCGTGTTGAATGTCGTGGACGCCTTTGTTCACTCTCTCGGTCACTTGAGGTGAGGCCAAATATCAGGCCAACCGGAAGTTCCCATAGATCAATCGTCTTGTTCCCCAATTAGAACCCACCTGTTCCCTTCATTACCAATGCAGGAATCTCTCCAGCTTCCACACAGGAAAAAGTGGCGAGCTGGTCTCCAAATTTGTGCTTTTGTTTTTCCTGCATTGCATCTGAAGAAGAATGTGGACAGCCTTGTGGATTCAGGAGCCCCAGGGCCCCTCCACCAAAATGGGGTCTGGGTCCACATCGTGCGTGAAATGTTGTCTTTTTCAGGAGGACAGTCTTTCTCTTTCAGGTCAAACCACGGTTCCAGCTCTCTCCCTGTCCTCAATCTTGGTCCATCTCAACCTGACCCTGAATCCGCTCAAAGCGGACACTCTTCGGGAATTTGGGTGAGAATCCCACTCAATGGAGAGCGCATTTTGGAAATGGACAGGCGCGCGTGTCGGGCCCGCGGGGAGCGGCGTGTTGGCTGCGGAGAGGCCACGACAAATTGGAGGTGGATTAGGCAGATGAGGTCGGGCGCTCCGCAGCGGGAACACGCAGTGAATGGGATACCAACAGCTTCTCGCTGCGTGACACCAGTCGGCTTGGACAATGGGAGAGATCGCAGGACAAGGTGGCGGAGCCGGTGCCCGCCGCAGGCACCGTGCCGGAGCGACATGGCCCTGGGGTGAAGTACACTCGACTCAGGGCGACAGAGTCGCCTCAAGCACTGTTATGAAACGATGCAGTCGTGCATAATGCGTCCCTCTGCCAGTTTGAAGACCTTTACATTGATCTGTTCTGTGCCTCTGCGCTGCTGTTCTCCACGCAATAGCGTCCTGAAGACGCAAAACCCTTCTCTCAATGACAACTCGGGGTGTGTCCACTCTTTCTCTTTATTGGTCTGTGCCTGGTTCTGTGGGCTGCACGGCCGAATCCAGAGGGATCCGCTATCGGAGTCCGATTCCCCGAAAGACATGATCCCCTCTTGTCTGTCGCTGCCGTGAGGTCATACCCTTGGTCTGGGCCCTCCAGAAAACTCTGGATCCACCAGGGGGCTGTTGAGGTGTCGAGGTCGTCAGTGCTCGGTTGCGGCCGACACGGTGCGACGCCGCCGCCGCCGCCGCAGCACATGAATGGCGCTGGTAGAAGCGAACGGCGGGCGGGCGGCGGTGAATGGGCGGAGGAGGAAGCTGTGGAGGCTGAACGCTGATGGCCGCGTGTATTGGAATCCAGTCAATTCTCCCTGCACTCTCACTCTCAGTCTAATACACAGGCGCGCAACACGAGGGGGGGGTCAGAGAATTGGAGGGGCTGGCCAGGCTGGCTGACATGTACATGAGATCTGACTGGAGCTCTTGTTCTTTGAAATCTACCAGGGCAGACCCAGTGTTTGGTAAGGCCGGGCGAACCCCTCCCCTGAAGGTCCAGCAACAACCTATCAGGGAGGGAATGCAGATTTGGACCCTTCAGCCCCACTTCAGCTCCATATTCCTTTGGCCTCCATCGAAAATGATTTGAACTGACCAACCTTCTTTCTTGTGCTACCTGTCAGGATGGCATGCACTGTGCTTAGGGTCAGACAAACAAAGGCAACTGCCTGGTTTCTTCACAAAACTTGGCACACACCATATTTATGGTCTCCTGCTCATTGGTTTCCTTGTGGTGAATCTTGCTGCAAGTGTGGTGGTGATTCAGAGCCAGGCTTGAACAGCTGGGCAAAGAGATGCAGGGGTCACAGTACAATGTTTTCACTTCACAACTTCCCTTGGAGAAAACATTCAAAAACCAGGACCAACGTACAACGTCTGTGACAGATGCTTGCAAGGACACACCAAAGTACTTTCCATGTTGTCACAGAAAATGTTCACCGAACGCGACATTTTGCATCAACTTGGTGTTGTTTGGTCAGAATGTGTCTTCACTTTTCGAATTGTGTTTCACCGCTTGCTGTCACTTTACCTCAACTTCAGCCTGTCCCGGTATGTGAAGCAATCTTCTTTTGCATCCTTCGGTTATTGGCTCAGGATCTGTTGTTTTCTTGTGCCAAACAACAAACGCTGATAACTGTTTGCCTTTGGTGAAAGGGATCTCTTTCCATTTGTGAAAACATTACGTGTTATGGGTTCACACTGGATGCGTCAGTCATTGTGTGTCGACACAAGTCTTGCTCTGGCATCGCGAGGTCGTTTGTCTGACACTGAAAAACACCACAACGAAGCACGTCAAACACAAGCGGCCCTGAACCTGTCGGAGGGTCCCAGCTTCCCTGCCGCCCCCGCCCTGCACGCCAGCTTCAATTGTGTAACTGCCTCGGCGCGCGTCAGCTCCCTCCCTCCCCCGGGCTGCGGGCCTGAGAGATAGAATCACACAGTCTGATTGCTCTGTTTAGGATGAAGGTTGTGAACAGAAATAACTGGTTCTATTCTCCCAGCAGCACTGTCTCTAGCAAGGCATACAGCTGCACACTGCAGGCAGATCCACATCAGCTGAGTTGACTGCGCCGCATGCAGTGCAGCACACAACCAAAACGGAAAATACTTGTGTTGGCCTCTCTCTACGGCTCAGCAGACATCAGTCCACTGTGCTCAAATCTGTGTTACTCAAATATCTCATTGTGGATAAAAGCGGAATTGATTTGTGAAACAATGGATGCTGGAATTCCTCCCCGCAGCGTGACGTCTCATCTCGCTTGGGATATTGTGGCCCGTGGAACAATGCATAACAACGTGGTGGGCTTCATGCGCTGGACCTGCGTTTGTGTTGCGTAACACTGTGATCCACAACGTGTGTCCCACACGAAGGCCTCACCCGTTCACCAAAGCACAGGTTGGTTTCTTTTTTTCAAGTGCAGCAGAGTCTGTTTGTAACACGATCTCAAATTGTCACAACCACCACCGTCGCAGATCTGATGTCGCAATGACATTTTCTGAAATTTGTTATGCATGCGCGCGTGGGTGTGCGCGCTGTGGACGTGTGCTTTTGCCTTCAGAGTCTTTGTCTGTTGTGTTGTCAGCACAGAGTCACGTTTTCAATCCATCATTCTGGATGCTCTGCAAAGTTAACGAACAAGGGTCATGGTTTTGGGCCTTTGTCTTTTTCCATGTTCCACACGAACGAATTTGAGCTCACAGGGGGCTATGGTCCCCAAACCCATTTCCCCAACAGGTCCCTAGGGCAACTGGGCAACTCAGGCCGATCTGCGTGAAGAAGAACAGAACACGTTGGCTGATCAAGAAGGGCACAAGAGACTTGGTTCCTACCCCTCTGTGTATTCTTCGTCCAAAGATGCTCTGTGTATGGGCTTTAAATTCTGACACTGCTTCGTTTTCAATGTTGGATTTTGGTTTGTTTCGGCCTCCCTGACCTCAATCCTGGATCCACCTGATGAACCCACACCACGGCCCCAAGTGTGAACTGGCCCAGCAGTGATCCTCACCAGCGCAGCGCTTTGAATTCATGTGCCTGGTCCTCCGTGGCCCCTGCACACGGACAGTAATTAATGCGAGCTGACGCTTGTTTGATCACACGGGCTCAAACACGGGGGACTCCGTGTTTCTCGGTGCAAGTACACAACCACGAGTGCGTCGCCCTGAGGTGCGTGTGAATAACAGGCGGTTTAAGCCGCGGCGAATTACAAACCGTGGTCCGTGACGTCATGATGTGGGAAAGCTGCTGCGTTTGGATGTGGGAGAAAATTTGTCACGGCTGAAAGTGCCTGTTGTCATTGTCATCCCAGGATTGTTAGGCAGATGTTTGGTGGGAAGAGACGACAGCTTCATGCAAATAATTCCAAGTGAGCAAACTACTCAAGAATTCTGACAAAATGGCACTTGTAAATCTCGCATGCAAAACATGAGGCAACACGTGAGTCATCTGCACCACCGTGGATACAGGAGCAGAATGGACTCTGAAAATGACTCGGTCGATGACACCAGACTCACATTTTTGTCCACGTTCACGATCCGAACAAAACCAAAAATACGCACACTGAAAATGTTCTGGAAATTTGTGTTCAAAATTTTGTTCTGTTTTCATTTCAGATAAGTGATTGGAGGGGTGGTTGGATAAATGACGCAAAAGGAATCCGGCTGTTCTTGATCAGTTCAAGTGGAGCAAGGGCAGGTTCCCACTGAATCGGATAAACGTTGACGGTGGATTGAAGATTGAGGATTACACACCTGGATGGGAGCGGACGCCTACACCGTCGAATGGAGTCCAGGCCCCTCCCACCTCCCAGATGAGCCTGAGCATGATCAGCGTTAGAGGTGAGTACACCCGCTTGAGTTTAAATGCAGTTGTCAATATGAATATTGTTCGATCCTTGGTGAAACAGTCCCAAGGCAGAAAACAACCTCTGTTCGCACCATCCCTGCCACACGTACAGAACGAAGTCCACTGTGCATAGAGTCTTGAAACTTGGTCAGGAGTGAGTTTGCCATCTCATCAGGGTGGAGACTCGACAGCCACACATCGAGTTCAGAAGTTGTTTTCCTTCCCACGTGGAGTGGGATCTCCCCGATGCACCTTGAACCCAAATTTCTTTGTTTTTCGTGCGTCCTTTACCCACCTTCATGCAATCACCTGCTGCCACACACCCGCTCTCCTGCAGGAGCCTCTTCCACCACCACCACCACCACCACCACCACCACCACCACCACCACCACCACCACCACCACCACCACTACCACCACCACCACCACCACCACCACCACCACAGCCCCACACGCGCGTCCCGTCTGCCACAACCCCTCTCCTCTTCTCCCTGGTCCCTCCTCATCAGCCTCCACCACCTCCCATCTCCTGCAGCCCTCATACCACAGCCCCTCTACCCAGCCCAGGCCTTCATAGATTCCCCGGTGCTCCCCGCCCACCGGCAGGATTTTCTCGGCACATGTGGTGGATGGAAGAAGCTTGTCGAGTCGAACCGATCGATTGGTGCCCAATAAATCATTGATAAGCATTGAACATGTGTGTATGGGCCTCAGTGCTCAGATCAATGCACGAAGCACCGTGTTGGATCAGCAGGAAGTCTCCGGTGATGATGCCTGCAGAGGACCACCACGAAAAAGAAGAAAAGAACAATGTGAAGAAAACAAATTTGCGCACTTGCATGGATGGGACGAGTTTTCATTGGGCTTGATTGCGGGAACACTGATCCCATTTTAAAACACACAACAACAAGGTGTCTGGACCTGTTGACCAAAAGACCAACACCCGCATGACCTGTGGCCACTCCTCTGTGCCTTTCTCACAGCACAATACTGACTACATCCAGCACCTTTGCTTGGCGTCATGTTCGTTCCCACATGGTTCACGTGTTCAGCGAAAACAACCTGACTATCTCTGTGAGCAGCCGTCAGCTTTGATATCAGTGCCTCTTCTCAATTCCACGCCCTGCAGCCTGTGGCTATATTTGGAAGGAGGCTGTATCCCTGTGAATGTGTGTATATCTCCCAGTGTAGACTGATTCATGCTCTGTCTCCCCACTCAGCCCAACCCATTTATACTCCCTCATTGGACTCAAGGACAACAGCACAAGTCATTGAACAAAGAGCAATTGGGACTGCAGTGTAAAAGCATCTTTCTCCCTCGATCTTTTGAAACGTCGAGGGGTTCAATGCAACTTTTGAACTCATGCTTATTGATACAAGGGGTAAAAAGATCTGTACCGGTTGATTTGCTTTTCGGTGCAATGCAATGTGGTTGCGTCTCAATGTTGTTGACACGAAAGTTGTTGCTTAGTGCAACTGAAGCGTTGACCTCGGTCCGTTGTTGTGTCATCTGCCCATCAAGTTCCCAACTTGTGAGCACTTCTGAACAACATACATGCTGACAAAACACGCGGTAAACAGGCCTTTTTTCCACTGCCACACAAAGCAGAACCATGAATAACGTGCTTCAGAAAATTTAGGAAGTCTTGTTTTGAGGGAAGCAGAGGAATGCGTTCTGAAGTGGACGGCTCTCCTCCTGGAACAGTGAATGGCGCGCTTGCTGGCCCCACGTACGAGTAGCGATGCGGTCCCAAACTGAACCTGTCACCCTGTTGGCACAGTGTCCATTCAGTTTGCACGGTAAAATACTGCCGGTCACGTGAAATGTACGTCTGCACTGAAAGCGGAATGTTGAGTCCCATGATAAGATGTGGATCTTTACTTTGAACGTGTTTCACGTGGTGTCTGCGTCTCCAATCAGTCCAAGTTGCACGAACTTAGAACTGTCAATGTACGCACTTGTGGTTCAACTGATTCGATCCATGCAGCAGAAGCGGGAAACACTGGACGTTTTTTCTTTTTCATCAGCATTACACGCAGGTTCCAGTGGGTCAAACGGACGTAGCAGCACAGATGCATGGATGGCTCTTGGGCCTGATCAAAGCTCTCAGTTTCTTGGGAATCAAAGCGAAAAATTTGCATGCAAAATAAAAAACGCCGCAAACGGGGCGGGGCTCTGCCTCCTTGATCCGCCCCTGAGATGCCTCAGTCCTGATTCTCCTGGACCCAGCCCTGGACAATCATCAGTCCGCCATGAGAAGCGCAGGCATCTCGGTCGGCGGCGCCGTCCCTGGGGACGTGTGATGGGGAGGAGATTGTCGTGTCATGTGCGGTTACCCGCATAATTGAAGCTGGCCCCAAACGAGCGGCTGAAACAATGCTGATTGTGCACGCATGGCTGAAGCCATGTTCCTCGGCCTCAGACTCACTGGAACGTCCCCGGGAAAACTTTTTACAGCACGCCATGAAAGGTAAAAAAACTTTGCCCCAGCATTTACGCAGTATTTTTTGCTGTTGGTGGTGACTGTGGGTTTCGGTCGCACTGACTCCAGTCAACAGACTTCAGGTCCGCTGGAGAAGCTGCCCAGAGTCTCGAGCTGGCACGTTGGCTGAAAGTTTTTTCCCCTTTTTGTTGAATTTTGGCTTTGTCCTGTCCCAGAGTTGGATCAGGTTTGGCTTCTTGCTGCAGCTTTAGACCCGCTGGAGGCCTCTTGGTCGGCCGTCAGTAAACCCCGATCTGGGACCTGCAGCTCAAAGTGTGTGGTTTGGAGACATAGCGGAGTCATCGCCGGTTTGCGAAAAGTTGGATGCAAACGAGACGCGCGTTGTTTTCTTGTGGGATCGTACAGACGTCATTTCCACACACATTTTCCTTTTAGTTCTGTCTGTTGACCAACCAAGTGGAAGAAAAGAGGCAGCTCTTCCCATGTTTGGACATCTGATTGAATTGTAAAATAGATCAGTCTGGTCACCAGGGAAAATTTCGGGGACACATTCCAACGCAGAAGACACAGATCCAATTGGAAAACAGTCCCAAGCAGATGCATGACACAAAGGTTCGCAGCCAGAAACTGTCTGCAAACGGCCGAGAGAAATTACGTCAGGGAAGCCCAGTGCAGAAGAGATATTTTCTCGTTCCCTGTCAAACACTTGTGGCCACAAGCTCCAGAATTTGATGATACTTGGTGACGTAACACAACATTATGTTTTTGAAACAAACGTCCAAAAAAGCCTGGGGTTTCACGGAGACAACAGAGACGGCACAGCAAAGAGGGAAAGTGGTTATCACAAAGACAAAAGCACTGGACTCTGGGGTATGCCATTGTCTATGAAGACACCGTAAAAACGAGTGGGTGTCCTGTGCGAGAAAGGGATGTCAAAACTGGACCAATACACTCTGAAAAATCTTAATTTTTGGGAAACTGTTTGGCAAACAATGATGCAGAGCTGGTACTCAAGGCGTTTCAGCCGAGAATTCCTGTACCATAGTTGCAACGCCTTTCTCCTTCAACTTGATCTGCAGTTCAAAGTTCCAGGACACATGCACTGCTCGTACCGTTTCAGCGAACGGCACTCACACAAGAACGATGATGGCAGAATCAGCGTGGAACGTGTCAGATGGAGCCGCGGTGGCGAAACTGTGGCAGCAACGTCCAGAAGTTCCTCCAGCGCCCAGCACCGTTCCACAGCCACCCGGGGCTTGGAAACAGACAGACGCACAGATCATCCCCGTCCCCTTCACAAAACTCGATTGAAATTTCTCCAAATGCTCAGTCAGTCTCTCAGCGCATCAAAAAGAAAAAAGGAAGTGGTGCCATTGCCTGTGAACTGCGCTCTTTCGGAGAGACTCTGTACAGGTTGTACAGGCCGCAAAATGGAGAGGTTTAGCACGACCTGGATTATCAAACGTGCGGTGTCACAGTTGCAAAACAGGTGTCACCAAAAACCAAATTTCAACAATGACCTTATTTGCCTGCTCTTCAGTGGGTATTTGTTCTCTTGACATTTGGTTGTCTGTGACACCGATCTGGCATTGAGGCACGTTGGTGAAGACCAGAGAGACGTGCTGAAACTGCCCACTGTGTGGATTGGAAAATGGTCAGACTCCAGAAGAGAGACTTGAAATTCAGATTTCCACCCGAGTATTCGCAGAACTCCAGCAGCTGCAAAAACACATTGCACTGTGAAAAAGAAAACCTTTTTTGGACAGTGTTCCCCACGTCAGTGTGTGTTTTTGTCCTTCGTAAGTTTAGTCAGGGTTTCTGTTTTCTGACGTATCCGGCAACAAATGCTGCGAAATCAGGATGGACCTCAGTGTTGTTCGTTTTTGCCGCACATCCCGAACCCGTGGTTCTGGTTTTCGGACGCGTCCGGTTTGAGCGCGTCCACTTGGTGTTCAGAGATTGGAGCTGGTCTGTCTATCAGACAGTGGTAAGCACGAGGCACAGGGGACCCACTACACACGCAGGATATGCGCACAAACATTTCTACGGCCAAACTAGGCCGCAGCGAGTCTGTGGGACTGGATTCGGATTCAAAGACCCAGTTCTCAGCTTCACCAATGAAATGCCCTCGTGACAAAGCCTCTGGTACTTGCTACGTTTGAGATCGTTGTCACCAAGGATTGAGACGTTTATGTCCGTGATCCACACCCCACGTTCTTTGTCTTGCGAAGGGACTTTCAGCCATGCAACGCTTGGATACTGGGCTCTCAACTCACAGTGGAAATACGGAAATGAACCAGCAACAGATATGCCAGAACGTAAAAATCCTCCCTCATCCTGCAGAGCACGCAAATCACCAAACACAGGAATCCTCAAACTCGGATCAGTCTCAAGTTCTCAGGCCCACAGGCTCCAGTCTCCACAAGGCTGTACAGCGTGAGCTTTGTTTGAGCTCCAGGACCTGAAACCACATTATTGAAATTGAGATTTTCAAAGTCTGGAGTCTCAGACATTTCCAGGAAACTCAAGGGAGAACTGTGAGCCTTCCCCTCCCCTCCCCGTCCCGCTATATTTTTTGTTTCTCTCCGACCCAAAATTTGTTGATATTCGAAGTTGAACATGGTGACCCCCTGTTGCCTGCAACGATACTTCGTTCGTTGGCATCTGACGGTTGGACTCTGACCGAGACTGAGGTCGGCACCCCTGCCTGTTCTGCTCCTGGATCCACCAAAGCACAAGTGTTGTACAGTGCACAGTCCCTGAGCGGAAGTCTGTCCTCTGTGTGGTTGTATCATTCACAAGTGGGATTTTTGTCCTTGTGACAACCCATTATGACTTGGGCCCCGTGGGTTGGCATGGTGGGTCTGACGAGTTGGTGTGGTGAGCTCTTCAAGATTCTCACGGATGACTGATAGCATCTCGTAAATGGAAAATGTCTCTCGGCTGCCAGTTGCAAGAATAGCTACAGCGATCAAGACAGAAATTTACACGAGCCTTCCTTTCCTTCGGTACTTTTGCACAGTGCAGAGGTGTTTCTGGGAAGTCTGCATGCTTCGAATTTGCCCAAGTTTTTCTGATAGTACCCGTGGTGAATGCCAGCAAAATTGACCAGATATCTCGGACTGAATGGAGCTAGTTTGCTGCGCAGCCACAAGTAATCAGCCTGGACAGCCCAGGCTCTCTTCACATGGATATTGACTCCTCCCCTGGAAAGAGGATCCAAAGATAAGTGAGGGAGAATCATCCTCCAAATAGCCACCACGAGTTCCAGACCTTTTTTTCAGATCACGGTTCTCCACGAGTCCATCTGCATGCACACAGCAATCACCCAAGTGCTGTTCCTCGTCAGAACAACAGGAGAACCGAGCAGATGTTGGGTTCGGATTCTGTGTTTTGGTGCCGCTGAGCGTTGCATGCAACATTTCACGCATCCCAATCAACACACACAAAAGCTAATCCAATCTCCCGCGGTGCAGATCTATTGATCGTGGCGTGACGGGTCCTCTGGCAATCCGCAGTTCACTTTGAAACCAACCCATATTCAACGGACACACTCCCAATGCCATTCCGCTGTGAACTGGGATGTTTTGCATTGCGTGATATCGTTTGGATCTGTTTGCCTTTACATCCCCACGAAGACTACGTTTCCTCAAAACAGTCTTGTCACTCGGAGTGAAAATTTCTTGCGAGGCTGAACACAGAGAAACAAGAATTGGAAACCTGTAACTTGCCCAGCTCTATTTTTCAGGGAGTGCAGTACCCCAACTGCCCAGATTACCCCAGTGCTCCCTTGCAATTTGTTTCTTGTTATTTTTTGTGCCACTGTCTGTTGATGGAGACTGGACCGGTCTGATAAAAACTCCACATTGCTTGAGAGAGGTCTGGTGCTTCACTCGTTCACGGTTCCTTCGTGAGTGCAGAACATGCACACAGTGCTCTGCAGAACATTTGTGATTCACCAAAGCAGACGCCTCGTAAATTGCGAGTTTTTGCCTCCCGCTTCGGTACCACGGAGACGCCACTTTGTGATGAGACTTGGAGAACAGGTCCTCAAGGTCCTCCCAGGTCCTTCAACACGGCCTCAGGCGCGGATCTAGAGAGCAAAAGGGGCCGGTCCCGTAGCCCTGTGGCAACACGATTTTGGACTCTCAGGCTGGAGCCGCCCCTGGAGCTTGCCCGATTTCGCTGCGCAGCGCGTCGCACGTTGGCTGCAGGGAGCGAGCGTCGCGTAACGCGACCCGACGTCCAATCTCCCGCGCCTCGTGCCTGGACTGCGCCATCTCCAGGGGCGCAACCCAAGCCGACCCCGATCCGTGCCGCAATCCTCGTGTCGCTTCATTCACCCACCGGGCCAGGGCGATGAGGGCGTGTTGAAGCCAGGGCATTCTCGTTTTATGTCGGAAGGTTTTTGAGGTCCGGAGGCGAGGTCGATGTGTTGCGCACAGCATGCAGACACAATACGTGTGTTGATTTTGGGTGCGCAGTGTTTTATCAACATGCTCTGTTTTCACCAAAACACCAAAGCCTCGAATTCGTGTCTTCATCCGGCTCTTGACCGTGACTCTTGCATGAGCGCCAGACAACCTCCCAAGGAGAAAAACACATTCCTGACCTCGATGTCACCAAGTCGGGAGAAACAAAGAACGCGCCAAAACAGACCTGCATGTGCTCAAGAGCGCGGAGCAGGAAAAAACACTCTGAACGAGGTTTACGAGCCAATCCACGTGGCTTATTGCTCTCCACGGACGGGCAATTGACCCACAAACGATCAGCTTGCCGCGGGAAAACATCACGAGATGTGCGAGAAATCCCAACAAATAGGCGCTTTGCGCCCTCTTGAACTGTGGCTCGTGTGACGTTCGTGGATCATGTGACGTCAAGGTTTTTATTTGCGCGCAAAAAAGCCATGCCGCACGCGGATGAAATTTTGATACGGCCCAAAGGAATACGAACTACTTCCGCTGAATACTGAATTCAACGACCAGCGGATCCAAGAAAGTCAAGGGGAGAATCACCCCCATTTGCTGGGTTTTACTTTGTTCTTTCCTCCACATAACGCTTGAAAATAGGGGTTTTCACGTTGGTGATGCGCGGTTGGGCGGCGTCAGAATTTTTGACGCGCGCGTCAAAATTCAACATGACGCCCAATGGAGACTGATCACACATTTTTGACGCGGGCATCAATTTTTTGACGCGTGCGTCACCAACGTGAAAACCTTTAATGGTTCGGTCCTGTCTGTTTCATCCAGAAGAGAGTGAAAAGAGCGGGTTGTGGACTGCACGAGAACGGAGCCATTGCTATCAATTGCTGCGGTGAACGTGACTTCATGGGGTTCTCCTGGGTCTGGCTCATGTCCAAACCAGGAATTGCCAGACCAGGGCCCGTAGATACCAATTTGTGCTGTAAAATTTGCAAATCATCTTGCATCTGGAGATCAAAATGTGAAGAGCCTGTGTTCTGCAGATCTCACTTCCCTCGGTGATATTCGTTCACTTGTGGAGACTGGGACGTACAGACGAGGGGGCTATTCGATTGCACCGCAAACAACCGCAAATTTGCGCTCAGTTTCAACTTGAGCTCCCCCATGCTGTTCGATTGCTTCACCCCACCGCATATTTGCGGCGCAGGAAGTGAAGGAAGGATTTTGATGGTTCAGTCAGTTTGTGCTCTAGCTCCAAATGGAAAAAAGATGTTGTTTTGAAAGATTTGAGAGAGTGTCTATCAACAACTTTGTGGTTGCTGGGCCTTTGGTACCTCCACGAAGAGTTCCTGTAATTTTGGAACCAATCGCAGAGCTGGGCGGGACAAATCATCTGCAATCAACATCCGGTCTGCAAAATGTTGAAGGTTTGTCAAATCAAATTGTCCAAATTGTAAGAAATATGTGGCATTTGGATGAAATGCAGTGTACTCTGTGCGTTTTTTTTTGTAGGAAATTCAGTTAATGTACAAGGTGGAATATATCACGTTCTACATCAAATGTATGAAGGCAAATGTCACAACTGTGTCTGACTGGATCAAAGATCAAGGTGCGGGAATTTTGTTCATGGAAAGTGTGTACTATTTG
>JAAUXT010071009.1_pt1 | contig 15550 bp, 14 predicted proteins | sample 7278171 | NCBI WGS metagenome assembly JAAUXT01 (sample SAMN14350112, study PRJNA611818) | marine sediment metagenome | isolation source: surface marine sediment (1.8m) | place: French Polynesia: Moorea | collected 2018-08 | reverse complement strand
GTTAGAGGGGGAGGGGGAGGTTACATTCCAAAGTGTGGACAGATGCACACATGAATACTAAGGGTTTTTAAGCCAACAGCATCACCTAGATGGCCGGCTACGCGACCATCAAAAATTTTGCTTTTCACGACTTTTGATCTGCCATTCAACATTTTCTCTGTTGCCCCTGATCGTTTGTATCACAAATTTTTGGTGGTGAATGTCATCCGATATTTTTCGACTTGAATATGTTTCTGTTTTGTCGTTGTGCAGAATAAAAGTCGTTCCGCAATTCAGCCTGATGAATACAACCAACAGACAGAGCGTCAAAAAACGTCAACCTGAAGCGTTGTTGCAGCTGCAGAAGCGCAGGAATGCAGGCTAAAATGCAGTTTTGCGGTTTCGTCATTTCTTTGTTTTCCGGTGTGGCAGTGAATTCACTGCTCCGCAGAAACCTTTTGACACTGCGACGCCCTCAATCTCAGCAACTCCCCCGTTCCAAATTGAGATTTTGAGTCCTCCACCTCACTTATTGCAACCCTCACCATCTCCAATCTGCCTCTGAGTGACTCTCCACGGCTTGAAGACCAAACTTTTCACTGTCGTTGCCTGTTTGCCTCAGTGGGGCTGGAGATCTATCACCAATGAGCAGAAAGCCCATAACTGTGGCCAGTGACAAAATCCCAACACAAGCTGCAAAAGAACACAGTGCGTTTGGAAAAACCGCCTTGCGTCAGCCATTTCCCCAGAGAAAACTGAACCAGACATTGTTGCCAATGGAATTGTCTCACCAGATGTCAAAATCTTGCTCTTCGGTCTGTCTTGGCCCTGGTCTTTTGAATGACAACAGAAGGTGGCAGGAGCAGATCCGAAAGTTGGTCAAGGAGGAGCTCTGTCCCTCAGTGGAATGGGATGTATTTTCCTGAAGTTTGACCCGCAAAAGAACGAAATATTTTTGCTGCAATACGCAAAATGAGGAGGCCTGATCATTTTGTTCGGCATCACGAAGTGACATTGCACAAGCACAACAAGCCCCCGAAGTCAAAGTTCCAGAATACAGCATCCCACGCGTGAGGTTGTTTTGTGTCGAACTTGGAGCTTCATGAGACACGAGTTCTAATCACGAGCTCAGCCGCTTCGTGACTTTCAGATGATCGCCTGGACTCTGCAGGTCAGAGGACACACGGTTTCTAAAGCCATTCTTCCGACCAACATCTCCAGTCAGTCATATTGCTTCTGACTTTCAATTTTGTGCAAACTATTCTGGATCAAGCTGCGTCTGTTCATATACTCTCGTACCTAGTCTTTATGTTCTTGCCGATTAGTGGCAGACGAAGACGAAACAGGGGTTTGAAGGGAGGGTCTTGACTGGTGCTTACCCCGACGACAGCTTACTTTGAATGAAACCACGTGGTCACCAGAAATACGAGCAGAAAATGGGAGTTCATCATAATTTTGCGATCTCAAAGATTCACCTTTTCCGCTTTTTTCACTAAAGATGCCATAAAATTCCAAATCAAGTAAACTTTGTGACAAATAAGAATTAAATACCCAGACAAACCTACATCAGGAGAACAAAATTTTTGTTTTTCATTGCAATTTTGATGTGGTGCCATCAAAAACACTGAATGTGTGCACGAGAGATGCTATTGCAGGAAGAAGCCACCGAACAACAAACGCATCATGCAGATCGTGAAACGTTAGTGATCAGTGGCTTTGCGGTGGTGTCTGGAGCACACCTTAGATCTATGTTCAGATGCGAACTCAAATCACCGGACAACGAACTGCAGCTTCTGCGCAGACAGAACCGAAGACTGGTCAGCAACACACACACTCTCCCCCGCCCTCCGAACCAAGCCGGAAATTTTCCATTTTGTCCACTTTCCCACAAAGTGGATCTTTCCTCCGTGGGGTAGAATTCACAGGAAACAACGCAAAAGGGTAATAAATTAGTGACAGGTGCGCAGGAAATTCCCGTCACAGATCCGCCTGGCAATTTCTGCTGTCGCTGTTATGCAAATCTCTGTCAGGCACGGCGCCCACGTACCCGCTAACGTCCGAGAAATGTTTCCACCTGGCAAAATCCAAGGTTATGAAGTGAAGGTGCTTGAAGGTCGGACCTCACTCCCACCTTTCAAACACAGAGCATGGATCCTCGGCCGAGGGGATCGAGTGACACATGACGACACTGAACGGCTTCTTCCGTCGTCTCTCGTTTCAGCAACAACTTTTGAACCCGTTGTGTCGTCTCCACGCAGAAACAATTTGTCTGACGAAGTCCCGAAAATATCTTTGTTGTAAACTTGCCTCATCAGCGGAAGGATTCAAGAGGCCAAACTGGTCACAGCAGGGACACCATGTCGCGGTCACCTGTCCAACTCCAGAAGCAGCCCTTGTTGTTGCGTGGCTGGTTGAGACAGCATCACTCCAAACATGATGACATTGCAAAAGCGCACAAAACAAATGGTTATTTAGACGACGACTAATAACACAAAGATGAAGTGCTGAATATGGACGTGCATTCGTAATGAGAAGCTTTATCTCTGCCGAGTTCGGACGCATCTCGTCCTGATATTCATGAAACTGAGATTCCCTTTGTTTGTACATCCTGCATTAACGATGCGGTGGGTACACTCATAAGCTAATGGTACTCGTTTTTGTGTAAAAGAGCACTGACGATAGGATGACAAACAGTAACTGTGGACAAATCCATCCTTCAGGGACTGCAACACAATGCGACGGATACGCGGCTCCAATCTGGCGCTCACCGCCAAGAATGCAGACGAGCAGTGCCTTCTTTCTCCAGCTCAGTTTGCACAACAAAAAATTTGCGGGAAGCTAAATAAACAGCTGAAACTGCACGTCCCATTTGATTTGATCGGCCGGTCATCATCGCGCCAGGAACTTCCGTGCTCGGCTGCCTGCCTGGTCTGTCTGGTCTTTCTCCAGAACCATCATTTCAGCCCGGTGATTTCAGACGAATTTAGTTCTCGGTCCAGGCTCTTCAAAGTCGAGTCAAACGCCCACCACGATGACGTGGGTGGGAAAGAAACTTTAGCAGCGCACAGCAAAGAGATTTTTGGGGGTGGGGGAATGTTGTGTGCGGGTAGCCCCGGTTGGGCACACCATACACTTTCGCCGTCACTATGGCACTGCGGTTGTGCAGCCTCAGCTTCTGGCTCAGCTGTGCTGGAGTGAAAGACACAGTGTGAAAGACTCATGTTTATTTCTCCAGTAGAGAGAAACTCTCCTTGCATAGGTGCAGTGGGTTTTGTAAATTGGTATGGGGTGCTGGTCCAGGAGAGTAGCTTCAGCTTTGTACAGCTCTGCTGAACCAGCACCACTGGGTACTCAGCACCTTGCCGAAAGCTGGTTCACCCGCGTGGGAAGATGCGACATCTTCCACACGACAGGAACATGGCCTGAGAACAGCATCTGTTCATCCAGACCAGAAGAACAACTTTGAAAAACAATGCAATAATTTATTTCAATGTACACATTTACAAATTTTCAGATTGTTCTTGTACAACATGAACACAACGAATGACAAATGTCTGGTTCAAGGTGGTTGTAAAATTGCCTAATTCACGGGACATGACTCTTCTGGAAGCGTAAATGAGAGTTCCTCTCCAGACACCCCTTTCTCACGTGAAAAGCTGGACCTACGGAATCGTTTCACGACCAAACGACGCTTGTGTTGTTGTTGTTCCGTTCTTTGTCACTTCTATTACAACAGTGTAGCGAACGCGACGGTCTCTTAACATTTCACAGTGGTCCCGAGCGTAGCTGTGAGGTTCCAGCTTTGTCCACCAGACCGTGGAAGATCGTTGTCTTTGGCACTATCAGTTCACTTCACATCAGTGGACCTGAGGAATCGTAGGTTTTACGCTGTTGTAACATTCACTCTCCGGCTGGAGGTTCTTGATCGACTCTGAAGGGTCCAGGAACGGGGGAGGAGGGCAGCCGATCCTCGTCATGCATTGAAGAAGCCTGCAAGTTCTGCAAGTTTCTAAGGTTAATTTGAACGTTTGCGTGTGTGCCGTCTGACGAGAATTCTTGTCAGAATGCTTGCGTTCGACGAAGCACAAAGCAGTGCCAACAGAACGAAGTGCAAGCCAGAATCACAGCCCTCACTGCGAGGCAACTCCAACAACACTGGGGGACCCAAGTCCATTTTTCGAGGGCTCGGGTGTTGGGTAACTGAGCTTGCCACCCTGGATCCACTCGGCTGTTCGACCGTCCATTCTTCGATTCTTCGGACACACCAAAGGTGTGTCGAATTCTTTTGGCACTTCAGATGTGAGCATTGGCAGGCCTTGTCGGCGCATCCTACAGAAGCTGCGGAACCTGCACCATCAAGGTCCATCTTCCTTTGGGGGAGTTTCCATCACAGACGTTTCAGCTGTTTCCAATCCAACCGAATGTTCTCAAGAAATGCTGGATGGCGAGCAATACGACCAGATTAAGGCAGTTCACACGACTGACGCTGGGGGGAGCTGTGTTGTACGTGTGGAGGGGGACGCTGCGTGTTCGCACTGTCGGTCTGGCGCGAAGAGGCGCGCGGGACGTCACGTCGTCCGGTGGCGCGCGGTGCAGGCTGCAGTTCGGTTTGTACCTGAAATAATCCGAGTCAAACTGAATCACAGAATCCTCAGATTGTTGGCTGATTGTTGATGACACTTTGCGAGAAACTAAAACCCCTCCAAAACGTAACAACACACATTCTTTGCACCAGAGGCAATCCCTTCTGCAGGTCACGCGGCACAAACCTGTATCTGAGGTAAAACGGATCCCTAAACGCCCTCATCATGAGACCTCCGATCACAGAGCCTCCCTCCAGCCCACAGTTGTCCGTAAATACGTCTTCATAGCACACTCGCAGTTTGTCCAATTCGCTGCAAAGAACAATTTTGACTTGTTCATGACCAGGTTTTGACAAAGTGATTTGCTTGTTCCGCGAACATTCCACGCACACGCACTCCTCTCCATCGTCTGTTCTTCCTTTCACAGCGTGCTCTGTTTTCAAAAGCAATCTCACCTCATTGACACTTTTTCACAGAAAGTGCCAAAATACTAACGAGGTTTGATTATTTCTTGCAAACGTCCAGCAAGTTCAGAGATTTTCATATTTTGCTGACCCGCAAAAATCACAAAACAAGTAGAAGCGAGAATTTTCAGAGAGAGAGAAGAGTGAGAGAGAGAGAGAAAAAAAAGAGAGCGAGATAGAGCTGAGTAAAAGTGAAAGAGTGAGAAAAAGTAGAGAGAGAAGAGAGAAAGGGACCGTGATCTCTTCTTGATGAACAGGCCACTTTCAAACACATCGAGGGAATTTGTAAATGGTGTGAATGTTGTGAGGCCTCTTCGAAAACGAGAGTCAAGTTTCTCTCACTTCTCTTTCGCTCTTTCTCTGAACATTGACGCAAACTCACCGCTGGAGAGACTTGCTGCTGGTTGTGTCTGGTTGGCAGTAGAACTGGTAGGCAGACACGTTGTTCAACATCGGGTGCAGAACTTTCCAGATGTCGTCGCACAGACCCAACGTCCCGTTTCGCAGGATATCCCGGTAACACGGCAGGTGCTCGGAATAATCTGGATTTTTGCACAGAAGAGAACTGTTTCAGCAAGAATATTGTCACCTGAACAAACAAATCAATCTCCGTGAGGGAGATTGAACTGGAGCTAAGAACACCCAAAAAAGTTTCTTGAAAGCCACGAACGTAGAAATGGCCTTGAGTTTTATCTCCCTTTGTTGGCAGACCGTGTTGTCAAACACTTTTGGTTCGATCGACCACACCTGTATGTGGGTTCTGCTGACAACCGACTGAGGCATCGGCGAACAATTCCAAAGGACAATAATTCCAGATTCACATCCCAAGAGGACAGAATCAGCACTGAGAAACATGCACACGAAAGGTTCGGGGGATTGCATCTCGGCCTGGTGTGGAACACACCTTATCCCAAACATGTGTTCAGCGTGAAGATTTCTGGACAGAAGGGTCACCTTGTTTGATGCCATTGCAGATGTACTCCATCTTGAGTATGTAGGTGCGCAGCCTCCCGTCATACTCGTACACCAGCTTCGTCCCCGACGAACACTGCTTCTTGATCGGCCGTACGCACCGCTTGTAGTCTTTGAAGTCTCTGCATCACACATCCAGAAAATCTTAATGTTTCTGGACTTTTAGTTGTGTGCCTTCATCCTGTTGTTTTGGATTAAACCTTGAAAGCCTGCATTTTTCCAGCAGAACTTTCGCCACCCTGTTTCTGTGAATGTTTGCGGAACTTGGTCGCGAATAAGACAAAGTCGCAGACTGTGTACGAGGTACTGGTTGTCTGCGTGCAAGACGCACCTTTTTGTCTCAAAATTAAGCATCAAAAGGAGGGGTGCGCCAAAAACCCTGCAGGAGTTTTCATTGACCTTGGAGCCAAAGGGGTGCGTTTTTACACAATGAACCGTACGGCACTCGATGGTTTAGCGAGTAGTTCTCGTAAATTTTTCATGTTTGCCCCTCTCAATCTCTCTACACTCACTTGCAGGCTCTGCGAATGTCCCTTCTGCGACCCTCCGCGATCAGGTCGTTGTCGCTGTGGAATGACAACTGCGAGTCGACGAGGTAGTTAGCGCGACACTCATCCAGCTTCTCCGCCAGGTCCGCTGGGCAGCGCTCGTCGTACTTGAAGACCGAGTCTGAGAACGAGCAACATTGTTTCACACCACTCGCATTTGGGACGGCCAAAGCTTCCATGTTTGATGGCAAAATTTCGACTTCCGCGAAAAACACCTGTTCAACTGGTTCTTTTTCCTCCTCCAATGGTTGCGAACACCACTCATGAGTCCTCTCAAGTTTCAGGACTTTACACACGACACAGCTTCAGATCCGCAACAGCACGAAACTCACTCTCGTAGTTGGACTTGCGGCTGATGGCGCAGTGCTTCTTGTTTATGTCGCGGACGGCGTCGAGGCTGAGCACGTGGAACGCCAACTTTCCCGTCGCCTCGCCGCACGCCGACGTCACCAGAGACTCTTTGCACTCCACGTTCTCCCGCACGAAGCTGCAACAAATACACGTCTTCGTCAAAACTAAACAGACTATATTGCTCGCATATCAGAAAGGACCAAAACGGTGTTCACTTTACTCATATTTTTTCTGAAGTCTTGTCTTTTTAGTGTGCTTGATTTCGACAGGCCCCTGCGTGGCACTCACTCGCACTTGTCCCGGGTGCGCTGGCGCAGGTTGAACCGGTAGCGCGCGTCACAGCGCTTGGACAGGACGCCGCCGTACTGGTCCTCGAAGCACAGCACGTTCCTCTGCTCGTCTACAACATCACAAAACATTCTCTATCACATTTCTGTGTTTGTGCACGAAAGACCAGTCTTTGCTGCTCACGAAATGCTTGTCTGATCCAGCACGGGTGCACGTCTTCTTTTGAAGAAGCAACGTCACATCAGAAAATCTTCGTCCGCACCTCAGACTTGCGCCGAGCATTTTGTTTTTCGATTCAACGATATGGACATGACAATGCCATTCGGACAGAAGCCTCCAAAATCACTCCTCGTTCTTCGAGTGGCAGCCTCCTTCTTCAGGACAGTTGAGTCCTGCCTTGGAGTGAGCTTCTGGGGAACAAGAGAATTCGATCTAATTGGTGCCTTGGGTTTCTTCTCACAAGCAAGGTGCATTATTTTGGTGTGTTTTGCCCTTTCAAAAGAAACACGATTGTACAACGTAAGTGTGCCCTCTCAATGAAAATCTTATTCAACAAAGGTCAGGCCCAGCAGGCATTACAAGGGCCCTCGGTGTAGGTTTGAAGTAAATGCCCGTTCTTGGTATCAGCGCCTCAGGCCATGGAACATCTCAATGGGAGGTTATACTAAATGAACATGCTTATCTGTGTTGACATCTTGCGTACCTTAAGGTTCGTCATACCCTGAAGGTTTCTTCAAAAGGAAGTGTGGTTTCCTTCGCGGGTAGGCAGCGGGTACAGAACAAGAGAAAGACAATGGAAACGGGTTTGTGAAATTTCCTTGCAAACCACAAGTTTCAAATTTCAAAGATGTCTCTGTTGGGAACAATTCAGGAAACACATTGTGAATTTCAGTGAACGAGTTGCAAAATTTAACTTGACAGGTTAAAACAGGTTCCATATCAACTGTATCAATGAAACCAAGTGCAGTTCTCAAAAACTTTGCACGGCTGTGTTGCCCAAGTGACATTTCTACACGAAACACTTCCTGTGAATCATTTGGTGCAAGACCTTGTTGCATGGCTGTGTATTTTTTTCCCAAAAAGGGACCAATTACGAGTACAAACCCAGGTGGCCGGTGGGTGGCCAAGGTTTGCCAGTATCACGCTGCACTGGAGAGGGTCACGCTTGCAATCTTACTAATCAGGGTTATTACGGGACTCAATCGAGACAATTGAAGGTAAATTGCCTTCCGGGGAGAATAACGGTACCTTGACTGCTACACACGCACTGAGCAAACAAAGAACTGAACAGGATGTGGATTCGACAAAGGTCAGCCTTGGGTCGAAAATCAAAATGGGGTAAATGTCAATTTTTGAATGGCAGAAGTAAAACGTCCACGCAAAACGTACGGTACGAGCAATTTGAAGTTCGTTCAGTCCATCACAGGAAGGGTTTCTTCTCTTGACACATTTTGTCGTTTCCAGTCAATGTTCTTTTGGTTCAACCACAAGCGCACATTGTCTTGTCAGGACGTACTATGAAAGATGTTCCTGCAACCCGTGATTGCTGCTACCAATTCAGGCAATCGGCACCAGAGCCACAAAGCCTGGGATCGCAGCCAGACTTGTGCAGCCCAATGCTAAATTTCTTGGGATTTGAAGTTCCACGCCCACATCCACGTGCACAGGCTTCCGTTACTCGTAACATCCAGAAGGATAGTTCGAGCACTTTTCGCAATGGTCACAACAGCGGGCTTGCCACCTTCTTGTGTTTTGACTCAACATTTGGAAATGAAACAAAAACGTCGGGGGTTCTTGTTTTCGAGATGAGAACGTTACCTTGCAGACATGAGCTGCATCAAGGAAAGAACAAAGCAGACCGTAAATATTTTCATTGGTTGTGGAATCAAGTTTGGAAACCACCACAGTTGGAGTTCAAAGTGTCATTGCTTTTTCCTTGAGGTAGGTCCGGCTTTCCATCTTTGAACCTGCCACCAAAGATGCTCTTCCTATGTTCCTCACTGATTGCTAATGGCATTTATGTGGCAGGAACTATGTTTTGCCACCGTGTGTACAAAGAGAAGCGTCCAGCAGGTCAGCATGCCGCTGGGTTTTGCCTTGTGGAATGACCAAAGCTGGCCCAGGGCAAATGGTCCTTGGGCCAATCCTGAGGATGTGGACCACCACAAAGATGACTTTCAAAGTCTGGCATTGATAATCTATGAATGGTTTTGACTGGCTGCCAAAGTTTTCAAAAATTTCAACGCCTGTCAGGCTCGTCAAATTTGGGCCAACATAGTAACGATGGACTGGTCAGGCGAACAGGCCATGACTGTCTGCATGCCTGTCAGGAACTGTTGGTTTCCAAAACAAAAGTTTCACTGGTTTATTTATTTCATTTCTTTGGCCCAAAGCAATGAAACAAACTGTGCAAACAAACATCACTGGACTCTGCAGAGGCATCGTCAGTCTTGGTATTTGCTCCTGCACGCTTCCCTCGTTTTTGTCTTCATTTTACTTTGGTTTTGCCATCAAAGCACCTCATTCACGCAACATACGTAAGATCTTGGAACTTGTAGCCAGCGACACAGCGACATCGCAGCCTGAAGCAGAAGACGGGGTTCCCCTTCACATCCTGCTCAGAAGTCCAACAGGTCGGGAACAGATGTAACAACACTGATAAGCAGTGCGCATGTCTCATCTGTCCCCGTGGCACCGGAACTCTCTGGGGTGCATTCCAGCCAATCGGCTGCAACACCTGGTTCCCTCACGATCCATTGATGTCTGCTAAAGACCACCTTTTGAGCAAGACAAACCTGGTCAAAATTTGTGGGGAGCAGGGTCCACCTTGCAAAGTAGTGGTTATTACGAGTTTTCCTGCTGAGAAAAGTGTTTCCTCTTTCACATTGAAAATTCGAAACACAATGGGGCACACCTCGGCTATTGTTCCCTTAATGACTGTAATTTGGCGTAATGCAGGCAAACAACTACGCTCGTATGAGAGCAAACTGAAGCACAGGAATGTGGCTTAGAATGTGAAAGCGACGTCGCCGGGCGCCAAGGCGTTTTCATTTTGCACTTCAGTTTTGCTTTCCCACAACTGGAACAAAAGCAGGTTTCGTTCGAAGTTGCAGATTGACAGCTGTGTTGCCCATTTCTGCAGGCTGCAAAAGCGAAAATCACAAATAATCACAAATCCTTCGGTGTTGCGCCTCTGCAGCCAGAATGATGAAGAAATACATTTGCACCGAGTACTCACCGATTGAGTTGTTGCACGCCCGATGCATGACGTCGTAGATCATGTGCCAGTGCGGTTGAGCCTTGCGCACACTGAGACAAGATGTGACGAGGGGACCGAAGCACTCCCGGAACAACGCCGACTCGCTGCAAAATGACAGTCTTGTGTGAACAATTGGTTCTGGGGGTAAGAGAAACGGGCGTTTGTTTTTGCTTCAATTATCTGCGTGGGAAAAATAAGTGACTTCTTGTTCCAATCCCGCACCGAAAAATGCCTTTCATTCTGAAACTGTTGTCAAAAGTCCCCTCCCACACGAAAGTCACAGATGAATGTCCGCCACAAAATGTGATAGAATCCACACCACTCACACTTTACCCAGACACTCGAGACTTTCACGCGAGCCACACAAAGGACATGAAATCGCTGAAAGCCTCCAAACACAATAATCATTCAAACCTCTTCAAATGTCCAGCATTTCAACGACCAAGGGACAAAATTGCAAACGAATTCGTCCGCTGCAATTTGACGCCGTCACGTCCTTTGTAATTTTCTCTCATCAATATCTCATGAATCAGACACTGGTCAGGACAGATGACCAAATGGTCAAGTGAGCTTCTGGGCACGATATTCTCTGCCAGTGCATTTGACCCTCAATTTCTCCAGTTTTGGAACGGCACATTTCAGCTACCAATTTGAACGTTGTTTTGTCAGATTTTCTATAGATACTCGTATTCTATGGAATAGCGAACCAGACAAAACCCAGAAAGATGAGAATGTTTCTCATTGACAATTCACGAAGCCAACCCCCTCCCACACCAAAAAAAAACCACTCCCCAACTGCCCAGCACCGGAAGCAACAGGTCGTTGGGAGATTCATCTTCAAGTCTTTCTCGTAGCCACGCCAGTTTTCTTCAGCAGAACTGATGTCATCGGTAATTTCTGACGACATCCCCCGCACTGACTTTTTTTTCAGCACTTATGGCTGTCGACGCGCGAGTCTCTGTAAAATACGCATCATTTGACCCGCTGAACAAAGCCTGCGTTTACTCGCTGACCACCTGCCAGTCTGAGCTCTTCACATTCCAAACTCTCAACCAGCCCACAGCCGTGACTGAAAATTTTCTTTTTTCGACAATCTCTTTGCTTCCTTGACTTGTCGCTTCTTTTGCTGTACGTTCTTGCGAGTACTTTCGGGGCGGGGGGAGAACAAGTGTGCGAAAGATTAAGAACTTGGGTCACACAAGTTTGTTCGGTCATTCTGACCTAAAGTTGTCCTTCTTGATCAAACCAGTCCTCACTGGTAAAACCAGAGCTCTCTTCAAAACACAATTCTGCACACACGGATTGTAGTTAGTGAATTGCACCTTCGGGCTACAAGTTTTCCAAAGTGAAACAAGGCAAACTTACTTACGCATTCTTACACACACGTGCTTTACAAGCAACAAAGACTCAAGAACTTCTTAACCCACAGCAACCCCAGGGAACCATAGACTCTCGAAAAAATTCCCCCAGAAGTGTTTGCCACCAAATATTTCACACTTGTCCAGTGTAATTTTCCACAGGTTGAGAAATGCGATTCAAATTTAACACCAGGGCAATGAGAGCATCGCGAGACTATGACAGTCTAATGATGGGGGCGAATGACAGATATGAACAAAGTGTACGTGCCCCGTGAATGGCGTGGAGAGATAATGCGCGAAGCTTCTTATTATCGTGTGTAACATGTGTCTTGTGAGGCAATCAGGACGATTCAGGTGTCCCTGCATTTCCCCTGCAAGGTGTCACACCTCCGAAGAACTGGAACCTTGCCTGTGAAAGCGTCATTACCGAATTAGAAGAAGTGCCCCTTCATTTGGGTGACAATTTTTTACCATATCCCGTGCCGACATGTTCAAATTGGAATCATCTTCTCTCCTCAGGGTAGTGTCTGTTGCCAAATCCTGATACACTTCTGGCTGTCGGGTCGAGTGCAAACGTGTGTGTGTGTGTGTGTGTGTGTGTGTGTGTGTGTCTGATTGTATCTTGCTTGTCAGGAGTCTTCATCGGTGAATATTTTTGTTGATTTGCCTTCCTTTTGAAATTCTTTTGGGTATCTCAGCTCATTTTGCAAGTGGTTCGTGAACTGCGATAATCAGCCTCACAGGGAGCGGACGTGTTGTGACAGTCGAACAACTCAACTGTCACCCAGCATGAAATTTCTCCCTTTAGAATCTCTGTAAGCAGCGCTGTCCTTGTCCCGTGCGTTTGGCAGGGAATCTGCTGCTCCGTCAGAAATGAAAGAAACCAACTTCTCTGCAGAGACCAAAGTTTGGATGGAATGATCATCTGTCATTGGGGTCTGGCAGCAGTTTGATTCACTCAAGACCATTTTTCCTGCAAAAGTATGAATTTTGGCCTGGCTTGTTCTGTGAGGACGGCGCTGCCACCAGCCTTCAGGCTCCCTCAGCATGGGACTCCGTGGCGAAACGATTAGTTCCACCAGTGCACACTGACGGTGGCAACACGGTGAGGCTGCGGAAGAGTATGTAAGTCAATACGTTTGGAGAGGCAAACTGAACAAAGAACGTGTTAATATCTGCCAAAATGAGGTACATCAGAATTCCTTTTGGGGACCAATAAAAGCTGAGGAATTTCCTGCACGCGTGCAGTAGATTGGACGGCCACTGTTCTGAGTCTTTCGTGTGAAAGATACGTACGAGTAATTCAAAATTTTTGTCCAAAATATTCTCGAACGAGGCCACTTGTACATGTGTGTGCTCTTCATTTTCCAGATTGAAATGCGACCATCCGTTTGTGATTTGATCATTGCGAGTCTGGCGAAATCAAAATCAGTTTTTCAGACTACTGGAACAAGACCCAAACGTTGTCGTTGTTTTGCTTTTTACAGCAATATTGTGCAGTTTTCGTCTCCGTCAAGTTTGACAAAATCCAAACAGCGACGTCTGTACTGGTACACAATCTTTTCGAAGAAGAAACAGACAGTGGCACAAGAGGCACAAAAGTCTTCATTGTGACAAGTGGTTGGAAGTGTAGGTTTCTGACGGGGGATGGTGACATGTTAATGCATTTATAACAATTGCAAAACGGGAATACATGGCCCGTCTTTGAGAGGACACAGAATTGGTCCAGCAGACTCGAACACTGCAAAGTACGGAGCGTATAATCTCAAGTGCTTTGTACGTACGAGTATCACCATGGAATAGCATGGGACTTGAAGTGTCTCACACCGATCCAAACGAAGACCATTTCCTGTTGGAAATCTGGTCCGACAGTCACGAACTCAAATTTTTGCAACGAAAAGCTCCCACATTGAGAACCAACCACGGGATCCATGCTTTTCAGGACGAAAATCCAAACCTTTGACACTGATTTTCTGGACCGACGCGGGGAACCACAATTTGCCTGTTGACCATGTCGTACGAGGATGTTTCAACTTCTGGCGAATGAATTGCCTGTAGAATCATGATCAATTTGTCTCCTGTGTACTGACAGAACTGTGTTAACTCTAGGTGTCCAAGAGTATGAACAGACCGCTCAACATGCAATTCATTCGCCAGAAGTTGAAACATCCTCGTATATATAATTGAGTGTCGATCCACAGATTTCGTTCGTGCAGCCTGGCCCATGTTGACTCCTCAGGGAAGATTCACACACGCAAAGTTAGACACCTAAATTTGAGGGTTTGCCTTGTTCGTCTTCAGGAGAATTGGTCATGGCTTGGATCCATTGCAACACTCTGTCTGACGTGTGCGTGAAGGTCCCTATTTACGGTCCAATTTTCCTGCCTGAGGTGGCCCTGAGCAACAACTGTCCACTGAATGCGTGCCCCACAGGGCAGATCAGGCCCAATCTTCTCAGTTCACAAAGTACAATGTTTAAACAAGAATTTTGGGGGGAAAAGATTGTCGCTTTGCACGAAACCTCAGACAAAACAATGATAATTGGAACTGCAAAGATGTGACCAAAGAATTTAGATTGTCTTTCTTCCAATATGGTCACAAAGAGATTTCAACACACACGACCGTCTTGGCTCCGACAGGAGCTTGGGTGTGAGATTCCCCGAGGCGGGCTCTGCCCACGACCTGGGTGCCGCGCACCACATCGACAAAATCTCTGCTGTTACACGAAGGATAGATTCCTGGTGTGAAAATCCAAGCCTGTTTCCATTCTTTAACTTGAAATTTTTGCACTTCAGTGTCTGGAGGAAAGAACATGGGTTCTCGCAAAGAAACGGGAACTTGGTTGATACACAAAATACTGCTCAGATCAACCAAACGATTGCGTTTCCCCATTTTAACAACATATTTTGATATCAAAGTCTAAAATTACACACCTCTTCTTTGTTATCTCCTGTGTATTGCAAAGGTTTGCTTGTCACAGAGGAGCTACAGTGTTTCTTGATTGCCACCAATTGGCGGCTTCGAAAAGGATACCCATTACCCAGAGATGAACCAAGACGATTCTTGCTGTACCCTCGGGGCACAACCCTGCCATCTAATTAACACATACATGTCAACGGCCCCTTGGTCTATATTTGCTTTAAAATCCTGATTTATTTCAGCTTGTCACACCCAATGGCTCATGTTTTTTATCTTGTGTATGTGTCGTCCCCTTCGTGTTTTTCTTTGAACCATGAATATCATTATTCGATGGAATTATACAGTTTGGCTTGCGTTGACTTGGTCCATGCCACTTTGCTCCAAGGTATACAAAATATCCCAACAGAGCCTTGCAAGGTTTTGTGTCTGAGATCAGAGAAAAACAGCCCCTTTGCACAAACACAGCCCTTGTACCCTTTCGTTGCAAGTGAAACTTATGCATTTGCCTCTCAAGTCATGCAAAGAAAAACAGATCTGGAATGAAAAAGTGCGGGGAACACTTTTTGCACAAGTTGAAGGCAAAGCTCCATTTCCAAAACTGAGTGAAGGAATGCAATTTTGTACGATAAATTAGATGTGCGAAACACCACTCCTCCAATTTGGGAATTCAACCCACCAAACACCGTGGAATGTCGCAAGCAATGTAGTACTGCAGCGCCTCAATCGAGGCAGCATTGCCGATGAGGAGGCATCATCCTGACCACGCCGAGGACTGCCCGCTGAAGAACTTCAGAAACAAGAAGTTCCGAGGCGGGAACCCTGATGGTCG
>JAAUXT010113085.1_pt1:0-12500 | contig 15551 bp, 18 predicted proteins | sample 7278171 | NCBI WGS metagenome assembly JAAUXT01 (sample SAMN14350112, study PRJNA611818) | marine sediment metagenome | isolation source: surface marine sediment (1.8m) | place: French Polynesia: Moorea | collected 2018-08 | reverse complement strand
CACGGCGATATTCCGTCCTGTCTCCGCTGCGTGTTTTTATCCACAGTCACATGCCATCATTAATTTCCTTCACGAGCAGAAATTCGCAGAAAGTAGCTCCACCAAGCTTGTTCACTTGTTGTTCGTGTGGCTCAACAACATTCTCCTTCTCAGTGCGCACCAAGTGCTCCCCAACTTGTATTCCGTATCCGGAATTGGTTTTCGTCTGTGACTTCCGTATAGGGTTCGCAAGCGCAAGTAACTCCGCGACATCACAGGCTGTTCTGTGTTTTTGTTTTTGTTTGTGTTTGTGCGCATGTTGCGACTTTTGCGTCCGGGACAGCGTCACCACGGCGGCCAATGAGAGGCGCGTTCAGCGCTTTCACCGGAACAATGGCCTGCAGCTCAATGGATGCGAACCGTTGTCTCGTTCCAGTCAATGCGTCATTCATTGCGACACTGGATGCGTCACGAGTTTCGCCCGTACGAGTCACGAGGAGCCGCGTCCCTGAGCAGGTCGACAAGGGCGCAACGCGTGACGCGTTCAACCTGAAGCTGGCTCCTGACTTGGACGTTGTTTGCATCCACTCATGAAGACATTAATATTTTAACCGTTCTGTTGAACCGTCGCGCTAACGCAAAAAGAAAACTCTTCTTTCTCGTTCAGACCAGGCGCATCACAGGGTGTCACTGCGACAAAGGAAAAGTAAAGCTGGGGGGGGGCGGACTCAGGCACCTGAACCCACAATAAAATTTCCTCAAAATGCTGCACCGCGACACAGAAAACCCCGTCCCTGAGCCAGCCCCAGAATCGTCGTGGTGCTGCGTGACTACCTGGTAGATCCAAGACTGCTGCAGGCGGGGGACGCCAACTTTGTAAACAGAGGAGCCACAGTTTTTCGCAATCGGTGCAAACGTTTTGGTTTTAGCAGGACCCGGCTTGGCTAAGCCCGCGGTTTGTCCCTGGATCCACACGAGACCTGAACCTCTGTACACATTGTGTTCTGGAGACAATCAATGGTGAGTGAGCGCTTTTGTGCGTGCGTCGTGTGTATTCGAGTCATTGGCGGATTCAATCTGGACCGTCCCTGTTCCTCGAAAAGAGAAATTTGGCCTCCCTCCAAGTTTGTACCGCGGGCCCAGCAGTGCAGACCGTGGGTCCGGAGGGCGGGCTCGGGAACCAGTCTCAGACAGTAACCAAGCGTTTCCCACAAGATTTGCCACGTGTGGGAAAACTGGATTGGAGGTGCTGTGATGGTGACACTGACTGCTTGACCCGGGAGGAACATGGGTTTCTGGGGGCCTGGTTCTTTCTGTCGTCTGGGGACAGTGTGAACCTTGTTGAAGACGGCCGTGCGCGAAGATGTGGTTCCAGGTGTGGAACCAAGATTTCTGCAGGGAACCGGGTGATTCAACTGTTCACAATTTCAGCGTGCAAATCAAGGGCTTCAGGGTGACGGGTCGGTCCTCGTCCCTCCGGATCTTGTCCTGAGATCTCAATTCAGCTCAGGGAAAAACTCCACAAAATCAGAATCGCGAAACGGACCTTTCACAGCCTCGATTCGTGTCGCCTGAACGCGTCGCGCGTTGTGCCTCCTGCGCTTGCACCACAGCGTTCACTGCATTGCACAGGAACGTCAAACTTTACGCAAAATTACATTTCCAGTGAGAGGTGACTTCCCAGCCGTTGAACAGCCGAGGACGCGCAGTTCAAGGGAAGCCGTATCGATGCTGGCCGTGGTGTTTGAGTTGCCAAGTCCGTTCAGGTCAGCGACGTGGTCCCAGGGGCGGACCCTGAGCCGGGTTGGGAACCGACCCCGGGTGTGACTTCACCTGAATAAACGTGAATACGGAACAGAAAAAATATTGCAGGCCACGGTGCACCAAAAGGAAAAGGAGCCGAAAGAGAATTATGTAGGGAGTCAAAGGGTGGGTTCAAGGGCCCTGGTTCCATCAGAAGTACGCAATCTTCCAATTTGCCTGGCTGAGGGAGGGAGCGAGGGAGCGAGGGAGCGAGGGAGCAAGGAAACATTCCTGGTGGCTTTGGGGGCAACCCCAACAGCAGCGACGTTCAGCAGATCTACGCTGAAGCCGCCCCTGTGCGAAGCACCGCAATGACCGTATCGCTTCCAGTGTTTGTCGCCCCTTGTCCAAGGGAAGCCCCACCGTCCAGATCCCGCGCGACCTTCACCCCGAGTCATGTTTCCACACACGTGAAGCGCACTTTCAGCGCATGCGTACACGGGACAAGCGGCGCGAGACGCACGTGGTTTGCACGTGAGTGGAAGATCTGCAAAAGTTAACGTGTCATCACGTTCACTTGTTATGGAATTTTCTGAGTGACAGCAAGTACAGCAACCGTCACAACTACACGAGTGATACGTACATCACCAAACGTGCACGTTCTTTCAGCCAATCAGACCGTCAGTTTTCAGGACTTGACCTGTGTTCTTTTTTTTTGGGGGGGGGGCAAGCCCTGCACCAGATCGGGTTTGCTGTGTCCGGATCCTGGATCCGCTGCAGTTCGCTTCAGTTTTGAGATTTGTGAGTATTGAGCGGGATCGCTGCATCTGGAGGGTTCTGCACCAGTGGAGCGCTAATGGACGACGCGCCACTTAATTCCGGCTGAGAATGTGCAGCCGAGATGAAAGCGCCGCTCATCTCATCCCGTGTGGACCCAGCGCGCAGCTCGAAGGAGGGTCCAGCGCTCAGCTGAGGGGAGGCTCCACCACTGGTCCCACGGTGGGCCCACTGCTCAGCCTAGAGGTGGGTCCAGTCTGTTGGGGATCTGGAGAAAGGATTCGAACTGAAATTAAATAGTGTTTCAAATTTTGAGACCTCGAGGACCCTGACGGTGGGTCCTGGGTCGAGGGTCCTGCAGCATGAAACCTGGGTTCTCGGTCTTGGGCCCCTGAGCCTGAATCTCAGTGCCTTTGCATTGTGCCGGCAAACCAAGATTTCTCTCGGTCTCCGCAGCATGGGATTTGAAAAACACTGTCCCCGACAATATCCAACTGTATGCATTGAAGTTGGATTTCGACTCCCTGTTGGCGCGTTGGACATGTGGGTTCGCCCCTCCTGCGGCGACCCTGGATCCCCTGGAGAAGTTTGCAAGTTGAAGCTCAGACGATTAATCCCATCAAATGGCGCTGCAGCTGCTTTTTCCCACGTCAAAGGATCCTCATCCCGTGAGCACTGCGCATCCAACGACCCTTCAAAGAATCCTCATCCCAGGTATGCTGCAACCGGCGACCCTTCATCTTTTGTCCTCCCACGCTTCTGCCAACATTGAGATGCAGATCCAAGAAGCTTGTTGCTCCGAGGGGACTGTACATCAAATCTCGGGTGGAGAGTCACCAACGGGCCCCTCTTGTGCATCCCAAAGGGTGAGACAAGGATTGGTGGGTGGGCTGATACTCAGTACACGTACTTGGTGCATCTCTCTGACTCAAAAATGAAAACAAATTTTTCTCATTTGGGCTGCAAGATTCTTCAGTTCGTATTCCTGCGAACGTCGATGTCCGAGGGCTGTGCTCAAGGATCGGGCCTGGGAGGCCGGGTCCTTGGACTCAATCCTGATCCACCCCTGCGTCCATGGTTGTCCCGAAAACTGCGGTTTGTTTGCAGATCCAGGTGCTGTTGGTTCTGACGTCGACGTGATTGCCTCTCAAACAGCGAACCTCGTCTGCAGTGCGCTTCTTGTAGCGGATTCAAGAAGCTACGGCCGATCCCCGTTCGTCGATTCGTTTCATCCTCCTGTATTTGTGCTCCAGAGGCGCAAAATTACTCAGTAATTTTTGGACACGTTAATTTTCGTTGGGAAGTTCGGACTGCGCCCTTCCCTCACAGATCGGACTCCAATCGAAACACCGGGTCGACTCCAACACCCTCAGCCCTGTTGTACCGTCGGGTTGAGCGGACAGCAGCTGCACCTGTTACGGTGTTTGGTGAGTCAACGAAACACTCTCCCTCCATCACGCGGTGCACACGAGACGAGGCGGTGTTCACCTCGGAAGCGCCAGGCGTTGTGTTGGTGCACGTCAAACGGAGCTGTGCCACCACCTGTCCTTGGGCACAACGAAACGTCCATTGGCTTGAACAGAGGCGCAGGGCCCAACCACTGGTGCGCCTCCCGTTGACTTGTTCAGGGTGGGCCCAGCGGCTGCTGAATGCGTCGTGTGTCTTGTTACGATTGTGTGGTTGAGACTCTTCGAGAAACGCACCCAGCGCGAACCTGGCCTGACCCTACGTTTACGCAGCGATGTTTGAAACCTCGAGACGATGTTTGGCTTCGGAAATTTGTTCTGTTGGGTGAAGCGTTGTGTCAGCAGTGCGGGCAACAACGTCCCTCATTAGGAGCCACGGAGTCAGGGCGCAGGGCCGACCTGCTGAGTCACTCGATCCACCACGTGAGAAGCGTAGGATTCGGGAACACGAGTCCCTTCCCATACACGGATACAGGATTTGGGTGGAACGGGCCGGTTTGATCCTCACTCGCAGGAACCCATGAAATTCACGTCAAAAAGCAAACGTGTCTTCATTTGGGATGAGTGCAGAAGATTGACCAGAGGTTGGTACAGGGCTGGTGCACCGGGGTGGCCGCCCCTGGCTACGCTACCCCCGCCCGCTCCGAAACCCACCCCTATGTTTCGCCATCAGTTCCTTCTGTTTGAACTGTAAATGAGACGCAACACACGCAGCTGAAAATTTGCACAAGGTGTGTGTGTCGAGCGAAGACAAATTTGCCCTGCCCTGTGACGCGAGTACTCCAGAAGATGCAGGCACAAATCTCTGTGGCTGATCCACTGCCGCCCTCCAAACAAAGATTTGCAACCTCACTTGCCTCTTTGTTTCGTCTTTTCTTCGTTGTTGTCTCTGTTTCATTTTTGTCCTTGGTTGTTCTCCTTTCTAGTCACTCTCATGTGATTCTCCTGGTGTTTTTGTCCCTCTCTGGCTCTCTTGGTCCCTGTGTCTCTCATCTACTAGAAAGTGGCAGAGCTGTTTTCAACATAGAAAAACAATGTGTGAACGAAAAACTTTCACCCTTGCAACAGAGAAAGTCATCTGATGTCAGGGAGGGGTGGGTCTAGGCCAGGGGGGATCCTGGCTCAACAGGGGTGGGTGCAAGCCCTGCCTGAAGGGGTGTGTTCAGGCCTTGGACGGTGGATCCAGGCCTGGATGGGTGGGTCCCGGCTGTTCCGCACCAACCTGGTTGTGCGTGCCCATGCGCAGTCACGCGCCTGTTGAGTGAACGCCAACCTGCGGTCTCCGGGGGGGATTGGAAGTTTGTCACCGCTTACATCGCTTTGGGGACGTCGGGGCAAGGCGGCGGGGGCTCGGCTGACCTCACGAGCGTCCGCGCGCCGGCGCGATCGAAGGGAACGCCGCTGTTTGCGTCGCGTCAACGCGGCGTGTTTGCACGTACTCAGCCGTCGTTTCCTACACAAACACGCACACACACACGCACAGAGGCAGGCCCCGCCCATCACCTCCAGTCTGACAACAGCCCAACAATCACTGTGTTTGTCTCAAACCGGGAAGTGTGTACTCATGTCGCACAGTTTGTTTCCAGTTGTCAAGGCACAACCGGAGCTGCTGCGGACCAAGGGCTCCGTCAGGTGGTCCGACCTCCGAAAGGGGCACGTCTCATTCCGCTGGAATCGGACAACCAAAAGAACCCAAATCTTTCTGCGCCTGTAGTTGCTTCTGGTGCTGGTCAAAGGAGGTTCTGCTCGCTTTGACAAAGGTCTGTCCAAACTCTGAGCGCTTGACTCCCGTCGACCGAAACCTGGATCTTCCACAAGAGTACTTTGAATATTCGTCGTGTTTTTGTTCAAAGAAATAGTATCACTCGGTTTACGAAAATATCGTCAACAACACAGTTCGTTTATTGCTCGCTAGGTGTCACTTTTACAAGCCGTCAATAGGGGGCGCCGATCTTCGATTTTGTCGCTTTCTCATTGGTTGAAACCACTGTGAACATTTTTCGCCAAAATCGCAAGTTTGAATCTGAATAGGCAACAGCTCAGGAACTGTTCCAACACCGGTCTGGTTTGTTATCAATCTAGATCTACCAATAGAAAATCACTCTTTTACAGAATTCTTCTTTCAGTTTTTTTTCTTTCAAAAGAACGAAGGTTTGGAAAGTTGAGAGCTCAGTCAAAACGAAAGTGCAAATCAACCGAAAGTTAAAAGTGGAAAATTTGGTTGTTCTCTTCAGTTTCGCTGGAGTTTGCTCTTGAATAATGTCTTGAACAAAATTGTTTCAGCGAATAGCAACCAAAAACATTAAAGAATTGTCTTGTTCGTGCAGTTACATACTTGAACATGTTCAACAAATTTAACATGCACATAAGTCCACTACATGTGACAGATTTTTCAACACACAGTTTGAGATATTTCGTGCACAGATGACGAATCACATTTCACACGCGATTCCCGCGCGTGTGAAAATTCCTTTACTTGGCTCAGTGAGTTTCTTTTTAAATAACACAAACTTAAGACAGATTTTCTCTATTCTACCGCCACATCAGCCCAGGTCAACAATTTCGGTCGTCAAGGGTCGCAGGACGCGTTGGTGTCGACGCCGTATCCAGTGCGCGTGCGCAGAGCGCTCGGCGGCGGCGCCGTCGAGCTGGTTGTGGCGGCGTCGGCGGCGTTTGTTTGAGAACCGGACGTGTTGCCGGTTGTGGCGTCCGGCGGCGGCGTGGGCGTGGCTTGACGTGACGCTGCGTCAGAAAGGATGAAAGCATACTCACTGCGCGTCGTTCAGACGCAAAGCACGCGGCTCGGAAAGTGCGGGAAACACGTGGATCGATACGCAGGAACAACAAGGGACACGAACGATGATGAGCAGAAATATTCAGACCGAAAATCTCAGGCACAAAATCAGACGAACACGAACCGATACGAACAAATCACAAAACTTCGTGAACAATTTTTCAAATGACACAGAGTGAATTTACAAATTGCAGGGGAGTTTTTTTAAACCATTTGAGAACGCCTTTTCAGAACATATCGATTACGAAAAAATAAACGGATTGTTTTCGATTTTCGATTGTGATTCGATTCCATTGCTTGACTGGAGTGGCATTGCTTGGAGCGGCGCTGGGGAGATCCTGTTGAAAACAAAACATAACTGTCCGTTTGCATGTCTGTGTGTCTCTGTCAGCTTTTCCCACGTTGTGAATTTGGTTGTCATGGAGAACCGGTTGTCAAGAAGAGGCTGGCTGCAGGCGTTGTTTCCAAGGAGACTGGATCCAGAGGGATTCAGGACAATTTTCAATTTGAATGCTGTCCACTCCGTTTGAGATCTGAAAGAAAAGTGATGCTTAGTTCATTTGAACACACAGAGCTATAAATATGACTTGTTTTTGCAAAATTGTGATCAGTTTTCAATTTTTTGAAGGTCGTGAGAACGACCTCAACTCCATTTTTCTGAGAAAAAATTATCTCAGTGATCTGTCAAAATTTAATCAAAATATCATTTCCTTCAAGACAGTGTCAGGTAACATCGACAGAAAAATTAAACTCTTGCATGCAAATGATTGACATGTGAATGTGAATGTGGGGACGACAATATCACGGAACGACGGGCGACAGCGACAACAAGGTTTCCGTGGCGACGCCAAGTTTCCACGGCATGATGCTCAAGGAGAGAACACACAGGAGACACCTTTCGGTGCCAATTTTTGTGTCGCCAAATACATGTATTTCATTTGCGTGCAAAGTGCAACTCAGACAAAGTGCACCCCAAAAAGCGTGATGTTTGATGCACTCAAGGTGCAGCAGTCAGGAAGTGCAAGGTGTTTCCACAATATATGTGTACAGAGCTCTGCAAGAAAGATGGACTTGGGGGACAAAATAGAGGAAAGATGCACCCTCTGTGAAAATGCGGAAAGGATGCATTCCGGACAAACAACAAAGGGGCACTGTGTACCCAGGATGCAAAAGCAAGGCTGTGCTGGCGAAAACCAGGTGCAACAGGAGAGTGCATTCGGTTTTGGGTACACACAGGACATGTGGAAGAGGTAGTGCGTTTGTTGTACAGGGTGCATTTGTACAGCGTGCACCAAGGGGTGCACCGGGATGCGGTACCTGTGGCGCCCTCACTCGTCCGAAGAAGACTTCTTCAGCATGACGCCGTTCTCTACAACACGAGCAACTCGGTCTACTGCACTATCCACGCGCTCCAAACTCCCACCCACATGCAGATCACACACACACACACACACACACACACAGCAACAGACTGGTACCTCATCCAATTGTCCCGCCTACCACTCACTCGCTCACCCGCCCACCTCTCCGCCCGCCCATTTTGCCACCCGCCCGCTCGTCTACCACCCACCCCACCCCACCCCAGCCCTGCCCTCACCGCCCCGCCCGACCTCAGCACTCACGTGGCAGGTCCGCGAGCAGCTTCAGGTGCACCTTCTCGTCCCACTGATGCGGCTGGTCGATCCGGTCCAGAATCTCGCGCTTCTGCAGCTGTGCGTCGTCCGATTTCTTCTTCAGCCCCGCGAAGTTACTCGATTGCCCGATGGAATCGAACGACTTCTTGCTGAGCCCAGCGAAGGAGGATCCGTGGCTGATGGCGTCGAAGTTCTTCTTGTTGAACCCGGAGAAGGAGCTCGCCTCACCGATCCTGTCGAACGATTTCTTGCTGAGTCCACCAAACGCGCTCGCGCTGCCGATCCGGTCAAAATCGCGCTTCCCGAACCCGGCGAAGTTGCTCGCTGACCCGATGTTGTCGAAGTTCTTCTTCTGGAGACCAGAAAACGCGCTCGCCTGCCCGATCCTGTCAAACGATTTCTTGCTGAGGCCGCCAAATGAGCTGGCGCTGCCGATTCTGTCGAAATCGCGCTTGAAAGCGCCGAGGGAGCGGCGGCGTCGCAGTCCGCCGAACGCCGACGAGTCGATGCGGTCGAAGCTCTTCTTGCTGAGCCCGGAGAAGGCGCTGGCGTCCCCGATGCGGTCAAACGATCTCTTGCGGAAGCCTCCGAACGCAGAGGCGCTCCCTATGGAGTCGAAGTTCCGCTTGATGCCGCCGAAGGCGCTCTGGTGGCCGATGGAGTCGAAGCTACGTTTGAGCCCGGAGAAGGCGGACGCGTCGCCGATTCGGTCGAAGCTGCGCTTGATTCCTCCAAACGCGCTCTGATGACCGATGGAATCGAAACTGCGCCGGTCCATCGGGATCGCCTCGCCCAGCGAGTCGAACTGACGCTCGTACGGCTGAACCTGGAACGGATCCGGGTGTGAGGGTTGAGTCAGAACTTACATCTCCCTGAAGTCAAACAGATCCAACCTAAAACCTGACCCGAACAACTCAACCCGACCGAACCGAACCTAAACTCAACCGCGAAACCCAACTCCTGCTCACATGGTTCCAACTCCCCGTGCCTCAGCCCAATTTATCGAAACCCTGCTCAACTCCACGCCCACCCAACTCCAGCCACGTGACTCAACCCGAACCTCACTCAACCTCACCTGAACCAACGTCTACCTGGCCTGACAAAGCAGACCATCATAACCCTGCGCCACTTCCGGCGCCACTTCCACCCCACCCACCTCGGCGTCGCCGAGCGAGTCGAACTGACGCCGCCGCAGCTCGTTGACCGCCGCCAGCTCGCGCTCGATGGGAACCTGCGCGTCGCCGAGCGAGTCAAACTGACGCGTCATCCGGTAGCGTTCCAGCGCGTCCTCCAGGGCGTCCCCCGCCGCGCGCTTCACCGCGTGCTTCTGCAGATAGAAGAGGAGAAGGATGATAAGTTGGTGAATATAATGAGCGTTTTGGACAATGGACAGGTGCGAGACAAAGCCTGGGAAACTGCACGGTGTCTGATTATGACGGAGAGAGGGAGAGAGAAGGGGGCCGCAAAGAGGCAAAGTGAGAGAGAGAGAGAGAGAGAAGAGAGAGCAGAGAGAGAGAAAAAAAAAGAGTTTGTGCCTCTGTGTGTGTGTGTGTGTGTGTGTGTGTGTGTGTGTGTGTGTGAAACGGCACTTCTGGAGTAAGTGAGGTGAGTGAGCACACGTGGATGCCCACGGTGCGTGGGACTCCGAAGTTCATGGCATCCAATTACAGCAGGAAGAAACTGTTCTTGTCATGCGCACATTCTGCAACACAGAGACGTTTCACTCCGGGAGAAGCCTCCACGGAATTTCCACCAATTAACTGCGGGACTTTTCTGCTCGGCGAACACTGCAACTGGGCGACGACAAAGCGTTGAACTCGCCGTTTCCATTGACGACGATTGCGTGAGGACGACTGAATTCTTCCTGGAATGGAGCGGGGAAATTGTGTTGGTGCTGTGAATGGGGCTGCAAGGCGGAATCCAGGGGTGGATCCTGGATCTTGGGTCCCGGCTGCTCAGAGTTGAAATGAATCTGGGAGGCAGATTCAGTGTGACGTGAGATGTTGGAGCAGATCCCTGGTGGACCAGCCTGTGTGAGTGGATCCACACGAGAGCAGAACGAATGACACAAAAATGGGTCCAACGAAATCCTCATGCTACAAGGCGACCAGCACGCGAGTGTGACCACCATTCTCCACACCGTCCGAGTCCCAGGGTCCGCGCTGCTTTTCTCTCAGCAGCCTCGCGGAAGGAGCTGGAACTCCTCAGGACCTCGTGATCTGGAGGCGAACACTGTCCAACTCGCGGGTGTTTTTTCATGCGTCACTGAGGATGTGCTACCAGCAGAAGTACTTGTGCGTTCTTTGGGTGTCGGGGGAATACCCAGGGGTCGTACCCGGAAAAGGTAAGCTGTGTTTGTTTTTTCAAACGACAAATCAGGCACTCGTGAACGATCACCCTTCGGACCAAATTCTGGCCTCACTGGGCGTCAGGCCTCGGTTCTCACAGTGCGGGTCCGAGTCAAAGAGTCTCTGTGAAGCAGCAGCTTCTCCGTCCGCGTCGCTGATGCGGCTGATCATGTCAATTACCCTGCAGATCCCGAGGTACGAGTACTGCGGGTCCCAGGGGACCAGGGCCCTTCTCATGAGGGCGGGGAACGTGGTCCCCAGGGTTCGGGGCCCTCATAGTGAGGGTGAGGAACTCAGGGGACCGTAGTGGGGACCTTGGGTTGCAGAGGTTCTCTTGTGAGGTGGAGAACTTGGGAAATGCCGCAGAGAGACTTTGACTCTTTGTGCGCTGTGAAGAAGTTGGAGGCCTGGGCCATTGTGTGTTGGTGAAATCAACCCGCTCAGGACATCTACCAAAATCAAGGCCATCCCTCATCCAGAATACTCAGCACGTGCTCGGTGACTGGCTCTCTCTTTGCCAGGAGGGGGCCAAGTGTCCGGGTTTCTTGAAGGCTTTCAGCCATATCCCAGAACGCCAAGTCGACGCGGCGCATGTGGACTGCACTGGGCCGCAACGCATCAAGTGTATCCAGCGTGGAACGGGTGTCAGACACTATGGATAAATCGGGTGGACGTGTCAGACTGGATGGGGCCTTTCCACGGACGTCATCGCAATCCCCTCACTCCCGTCTGACCCAGGGAAGGATCCAAAGATCAGGCGTCTTTTGACTCCACCGCCTTCACAAGTTGTTCATCATGCATCTTGTTCTGGCCGGACACAAATTTTGCTGTTGTCAATGTGACATTTCCCAGTAACTCTGAAGGTTATCCACCCTGAGTTCGTTCTTGACGTCACCGGCCCGGTCTCTGGTACCCGAGCCCGATGCATGGCTGTTTGCTCGGCTTGTCTCCCTCCGACCGGTTCCAGTCCGGAGGCGGGTGGGGCGCACCTGGAGCTTTTGTGTCAATGTTTGACTGTTCTGTGTTCGTGACATTCCCCTGGACAAGTGAACCTCCTCGCCATATTGGCAAACTTCGCAAACAGGGAAGAACCCAATTTGTCCTGGGGCCGGGTGTGGGGGACCTCAGGCGTCCTCTGGACCCACTCCCATGGAATTCGGAGTCTGTTGAGAAAGACGAATGTTGATTGGCTGGCTGGCGCCGCATTGTCCGGAGGGATCATCCAATGAGCAAACAGCAGCCGGAGACGTGATGGACCCTCGCCGTTCGGTGTCTGCGCGGGGGAGCACGTCCAGTATCCGGTCGACGAAAGCCCTTCAGTGTCGTGTGGAAGAGTTGCCTCTTCCCACGCGCGCAATCCAGCTTTCGGGCGAGGTGCTGAGTACCAATGAAGCCGCTTCAGCGGAGCTGCACGAAGCTGAAGCTGCCCACCAGACTCGCAACTCGCGCCACCTATTTAAAGCTGCACCCACGACACCCTGCATCTGTCGAGAGCAACAGCTTGAGACAGGAGTGAGCCAATAAATGATTGAAGCGTATGCTTGAGTTTGACTCCACTGCAGCAGTCCGGCCGAGCCAAGGCTGCTCCTACTGCGGTGCTGCAAGCAGCGGCAGTTGTGTGGACAGGAACCACCAGGACCTGACCCGCACACAACATGGAGGTTCTCAAGTGCTAGACCTAGGATTGCCTTGTGATACAGTTGCGACAATCGAATTCGGAAACAACCACGGACAAACGAAAAGTCTCATGGGAAACGTT
>JAAUXT010058140.1_pt1 | contig 15552 bp, 14 predicted proteins | sample 7278171 | NCBI WGS metagenome assembly JAAUXT01 (sample SAMN14350112, study PRJNA611818) | marine sediment metagenome | isolation source: surface marine sediment (1.8m) | place: French Polynesia: Moorea | collected 2018-08 | reverse complement strand
TATTGAGACTATATAAGGCAGTGCATCCAGGCAGTGCCAGGCATGCAGCCACTGAGTTCAACAAAGCAAACACCCCAGGGACTTCGCACTTGCAGTTGCCCTGTGCACTGCTTCTTGTTGACTGATGCAACGACTTGAAGTATCGAGCAGATGAACGGTTTGTTCAAGCAACATGCAGAACCAACATTGTGCAGTGCAGGACGTCCAGGACGACGTGCAGGACTTGACACGTGTCAACACAAGTTCTGATACTCCTCCTTCTCACGGGAACATGCCTGTGTTCTTTCTTCCTTGTCGTCTCACAACAAAAGGAAACACGTCATTCAAAATGAAAGTGAAAAGACACTGACGGAACTGTTGAAATTAAATGAAGGCTGATCGCCACGCAAAGTACGAGTAAGAGTCGAAGACTCACATGTCATACGTATGACCGTTGCTCGTGGAAAGGCCTTGTGCATGCAATGCATTCCTGTTGCTATCCCAGACACACACCACTGGAAGCTCGAAATAGTCGACAAAACTGCTGAATAAATGCTTTGTTTGAGAAACAGAGAACTGTTCAGTCGGTACCATCACCTCTCGCTTCAAGGGTAATAATCTGTTCCTTCACTCGTGCGACCTTTGCTCTGGAAGCAATCGCTGAAGACGTCCTCAGATTCTGACACGTGGCCGATCTCAGCGGAGGCGTCGGCCGTGAGGCTGGCGGCGTTTCGCGGGCGTCGCTCCAGCAGCGCAGAGTCGAGATTCTCTTCCAGATCCGTTTCAGTTTCCGTCTCAGTGACATACCTCAGTTTGTGATCGGGAGCTCTATGTTCTGCATCGAAATCAGGATCAATTCCGTTGTGCATTCCGACCGTCTCGGGTGAAGGGAGTCGCTCATCCTCTCTCGCACTGAAGCTGTTTTGCTGTCGCTGGTAAAATGTCTGCTTGAATTTGCGCACATTGTCTTTCTCTGTGTTCCACTGAAATTTCAAGGCGGACAGCTCTTCCAGGTACCTGTCCAGATGTCTGTCAGCTTCCTGGGACGCTGCTTCTTTCTGTCTGGTATTGAAGAAGTGGTACATGGCCAGGAGACAGATGAAGACACCATAGACGAGGAACACCGCAACTGAGAACGCGGCGGCACCTTTGTCGTCGTACGGCGCGGGCGTCGTGACGGCGGCGTCGCGGGACTGCAGGACGCCGCTGAGGAGGAGACCGACGACACTCGAGTTGTTGCCGGCGTGAATTGCGCCGCGCCACGTGCGGTTCAAGTTGTCCACCACTGTCAGCGGGAGGCTGCTGCCAGGAGGGTTGGGCGCACGCCCACTCATCTCATGCACGGCGTGGCGACCGTAATGCACACGGTATGCAAAATAAACTCGACTCACTTCACCCTGCATAAAATGGAGCTTCGTCATTTCAGGCGAAACGTCACACAGCAAGAAAGCAGAACATGGAAGACAGGCACATGGTCGGAGCAGCATCAATCCCCTAGGACCCACCTGACCCAGAGGTAGGCCCCTCATTTTTTGAGGTTGGTCTTGGGGCAGGACCTGAGATCCTATTCTTCCCTCTTGGTTTGCAGTCGACCCAACCCTGGGTCGTCGTGCCTGCAGCTATGGCCATTGCACAACACAGAGTCGCTCATTCGGACGCGCCTGGCGAAAATCGCTGCTACAGTACGAGTACGTCGAAATCTTCCTTTCTTCAAACGGACTTGGCGGGACATCTGGATCCCTCAATGCGTACGACCGTAATCTCTTTCACATGCATCGGCCCACAGGCGAAAGGTTTCTGACACTTTGCACCAGAAGGAGCAAGGTTGGAGTCTGGTCCCCTCTCCTATAGGTTTTGTCACGTCCCCGGAATTCCATCTTGGATTCGCTACAAAGCAGTCAACCCGTGTATGTCTGAAAGCCTACTTGCAAAGGCGAAAAGATTCGAGAAACTTGCCTTGCTTGTGAAAGTTTCATTGTTCTGAAGACACCTTTTCACAACAGGAACGCAAGTGACCTCGGCTGTTCGAGTCAGTGCCCGTCCAGTCCAATGACCCACTTTTACGATCAGCAGGGCGAACAACAACATTCCAAGAAATAGGAAGTTCTCGTGCAGGTCGATTGGGCATTTTGGTCCCTCAGGGAGGCGTTCATTTGACATTGTCCGTGCATTTGTACACGAAGCGAGAAAACAGTCTCGTGAGTTACCAGTGACATGTCCGATTCCAATTCTTTTCAGGACACTGCCTCGTCTGCAGCTTCCAATTCCTGTTTTTGTTTCTGGACGTACGCTCGTACACAAGCAAGGACCAAAGAGATTTTGCGAGGCCTCATGTCCGTTTTTGGAGGAACAAATGTTTATGAAAGTATGAAAGGGCAATTTTCACACACCAACACGCACACACACGCACACACACGCACACACACGCACACACACACACACACACACACACACACACACACACACACACGCGCGCGCGCGGGCGTAGCCCACGTGTCTGGTGTGAAATATCTCATCCCTTGGCCCACTGGGAAACTCTCATGACCTCGTGCAGTCCCGCGCTCGGGCAGCACATTCCCTGGGCGTCGACACTGACCGCAGACCCTGCCCCTGGCATGTACTAGTGCTTGTTTTCCAGGCTGAGTTCTGTTTGAAAATTTCCAGACAGAGTTCTGGTACCAAGAATTACAGTTGAAGAGATACACCGACTGCATGCAGCTGACATGTATGTCAGGACACGGGGTGAAAAATTAAACTCGAGTTCAGTGAAATCAATGATTGATCGGTGTTTCAAAACAAAAAATAAGGTTTCCATCGAGTTGGCTCTGTTTACGTTTCTTCTGGCTTGTGAAAGAAATGGTTGCTGCATGCATACTGAGGTGTGAAGAATATGTCACAAAATTTAGCTCACCTATACGAGCGTTTGTCAACAAACATGGGCACGTCCTACTTCCCTTTATCAAAAGCAGACAGCACAAACACCGGTGCAGTTGCGTGCCTTGTTCTCCATACATGTTTCAAAAACGATAGCAATGAATTTATTTAGAGCGATAAAACAGACGTGGGAATTTTGTGTTTGAAACAATACAGTTTGGCAGTGACACGCACAAGAAATGGAGTCTTCCACACTCAAGACTATAAACATATTGACAATTGGAGAAAGGTCTGTGGGAAAAACAAATCTGGTAAAAACTTTTGCAGGGAAGAAGGACTCGCCTTTTGAGTACCAGGCATACGTCAGGAAAGTTACCATCGACGATGTTTCATACAAACTGCATCTACGAAGTGGCAAAGGCATCCGGTGCTTCTTGAAGAGGTCTTTGTTTCTGACCATCAGAGGGATTGCGTTTGTGTTCGACTTGACAAACAGAAAGTCTTTCGACAATCTGACAGCGTGGTTCTCCATTCTGGAACTGTTGGAACCCTCCGTCAACGTCTTTCACAAGAGTCCTGCAGAAATCCCGAGAATACTCATCGGTGAGTGATGGCGCTCACAACACAGTGCGTCAGGTTCTTCGTTTGTCGACAGCAAAACAACAACGCAACAAACGATCCAGGCTTGACTGAATTTCCCAAGTGGAGAAACAGCTCATTGACACTGTTTGGTGTTCCAAACAAGGAAGTGCCCAATTACGCATTTTTGCGCGGTTTGTCCCCACAGGCAACAAGTGCGACGTGCTCGGCGCGCGGGCGGTGGCGGCGTCGGAAGCGGCGGCGTTCGCGGCGGGGCTCGGCATGGCGTACGTGGAGACGAGCGCGACGCACGAGACGAACGTGGAGATGGCGTACGTGACGCTCGCCTGCACCATCATCAGGCAGCACCGCGCCTGCAGGAAACAAGCGTCGTCCTCACCCACACCCGCGCAAGAGGAACAAACAAACAATTCCTGATAGACCGAACAATTTTGTGGTTTCCGGTACATCGTGTGTACGAGTACAGATGTGCAGCTTGACTGCTACCTCACTTCAAAGGGGTATTGCACCAGGACAGAAACAAAAACGAAGCACACGAAAGTTCGCAATGCCAGTAAACTGGTGGTGAATATCGCTGTGGTTTTCTTTCGCGGGCTGAATGAAAAGAATTCCTGGTTGTACGCTTGCGTCCTTCATTCATGCAGTGTTGCAACAAAGACGCCGTGCATACCCACTGTTTTCCTTCGTGAAAGTGAACTGACAACGTTCAGACGCACACGAGCTCGTTTTTCAGTCGCGCGAAGGCGACTAGTATTGTCAGTATGTGTCTGTCTGTGACACGTAACACTGAGCAACCCCCCCCCCATTGGGAAATTTGCTGGGAGGTCTAGAACTGACCTCAAAAAAAATTTGAAAATTTTCAGCTGACAGGACCCCCCAGTGAGTATTTATGCAAGGTTCAGGGCAGCTGAGGAGGCAACATCTCATTTGGGCTCTTGAGAGTAGCAGGGGCTGCTATTACACAGGTCTGGGGGCTGCTATTTTGTTTTACAGCTCTACAGCTCTACTATGGATATCAGATTATACAGATATAGGGCTGCCATTTTGTTTTATGGCTCTGCTATGGATTTCATTATCCACGGCTTGTGCGACATGTGACCTCCTGGTCATCTCGTTTTTGGAAAGTATTTTGTTCCTTGCCCGATTCGAATTGTCACACACAAGGACTGACGGTATGCTGAAGACAGAAAATCGAAAACTGTATATCAGGCACGGGGTTGAAGCCTCAAGTGCCGCTCAAGTGAACTTGTTCCTGAGAATCTTCACGCCTGTGCAGTGCAGTTCTGCTTGTCAGGAATCTGCATGCCCTGCACAAGCTTGACTTTTTCATGAAGTTTGCCACAGTAGACTGTGCAGGCCAACTTCAGTGGTTGCATTCTTCTGTGGAATCAAGCTCTTTCCTTTGCCGTTGTTAAGTCCGAACTTCTGAGTCCCATTCCTGTTGCAAATTCACTTTATCCCAGCATCACAAAGTTCAATATTCAACCTTGATTGATGTTGTCAAGCAACTGTCAAAAAAGAAAAAAATCCTGTATTTGAAGTGTCCCCTCCCATCCAGGAACTGCTTTGTCTCCATGGACGGTGAACAAGGCCCGAAAGTTTTGCTCACGAGCTCGTTGCGTCGCTGGACGCGACATCACAGCAACCAGAGGTGGATCCAGAACTCTCGACGGGATTCATGCTGCAAAAGGCCGATCCCAAATGTCTGGACATGCGAAAAACAAAATCCAACGTTTTAGCGTAGCACCCTGCACGCGTCCCTCTGCAAGTGCACTGTCCACTCTTGCTTTCTGCCCGGTTATCAGTTCTTCCGTTCTTTTCAAAACAACAGTTTCGCCGTGTGCTGGCAGGTGAAAGTGATTTACGCCTGAAAATGTAAGTTCAGCCCCTCCAGGGTTGCCAGATTCCGCCCCGCAGCTCAGGATTCGAGTGTGGATCGACGTCTAGGAAGTTAACTGGTGTAGAGTGCTTGTGGTAGGCTTCAAGCCTGCCCAACATGTCCCGCACTATCTCGGGATGTTCGTGAGATACTTCCAGATGTTCTGTGGGGTCCTCTGCTATGTTGAATAGCCTGACTCTTTTGGAGAGGCGCTCGGGATAGAATTGCTGGAGTGAGTTTCCTTGGTTGATGTGAGGAGGGGGAAACCACCCACTGATGCCTGAAGCAAAGCACATTGTGATCGTGTAAAACAAACTGAGACTCGAGTGTCACGTCCCAGCCAAACATTGTCAACCCCGCCAATGGCTAACAACACGATGACCGTGCGCGCACAGGCTTCTTCTGGAAAATCTGCGGAAAACACAAAGAAAATGTTCAAATTTTACTGTGTCAATGGATTACCTGGGTTTCCTGTGATGAGTTTCCAGTCGCCGAGTCTGAGGGCGGCGCTCATGGCGGTGTCGAATCCCTCCTCGCGCGACCTGCTTCCTTCAAAATATCTTGCTTGCGCCAAGGGGTCAATATTATGCAAAAGTTCCTTTCTGGGGCTCTCCTCGCTGAACCTGCAAAAGTGTTGATCGGTTTCCGTGACGTGTCAGTGCAATTCGGGTGGAAGGTCCTGGGTCAGATCTGGACACTCACCTGAACGTTATCAAGTGATTTGTGCAAAATAACTGAGTAAGTCAGTAATTCTTGGCATCTTGAACTGCACCTGACGTGATCAGAAAAATGCAAGGGCCATGGTGTGTGGGAATTCTTTCTCTGGAAACCAAACCCAGTCTGCAACTTACTGAAGTGTCGGCCATTGGTCAAATCCGTCCAGCGTCAGCCCTTTGCCTTGCACACCAGCGAGATTCAGAATCGTGGGACACCAATCCGAAATATGAATCAGCTCGTGGCATTCCGTCCCAGAGGTGATTTTGATGGCCAGTTGGGGCGACACGACGAATGCTGGAACCCGAAGACCACCCTCCCAGTAAGAGTCTTTTCCTCCTTGGAGTGGCCAGTTGTTGGCCCCTTGGTAGAAGTCGCCACCATATGCTGTGCGAGCAAAGAAGAATGGAAATCGTACGTCAGCGATTGTTCGCGAGCATACCAGCTGTCCTGACACTGTTCCCTTTTTAGTTTCAGCTGTGTACAACTTACCAGATGAGAAGAAGAAGACAGTGTCGTTCCACAGACCTTCATTTTTCAAAGTCTCGGTCACATTTCGAACAAGCGATTCAACTTGGGACAGCTGCTCTGAAACGCCAAAGACGTATCAGTTTTGTTCAGGCCAAATGAAGCAACTGGTTCCAAAGGGGAAACAAATGAAAAGAACTTATTGACACCGTTGTAAGTTCTTCGGGACGATAAAGTTCCATAGTAGAGTGGAGCAGGGTCTCTCCTGTGCTTCAACCCTCCATGCAGAGACACGAACAGAAAAAGTGGCTGCCAGAGAAAACAAAGAAACGTACGAAGGATCGCAAGGAGGTGTGTGTGTGTGTGTCTGTGTGTGTGTGTGCATGTGTGTGTGTGTTCGGATTTCTTTGTTTGACCAATAAACAGCCAGAATACCTTGTTTTCATCCCGCTGTGTGATAACCTTGTGAATTCGATCGAGATAGAGCTGGCCCAGGTCTGATGCTTGAGTCTTCTCCACCGCTCTGGAGTTGTTGTACAGGTGCGTCCCACACCCCAGGGGGACCCGCCCACGACGCTCCCCGCATTTAACTTGACGATCTCCATCCCCGAGTAGTCCTGAAACCCTCCTTTGGCATCAGGATTTGCAAGATGTGTGAAAGGCATTCCTTGCATCAATCTTCTTTGTGAAGAGAACTTCCTGAGTCTTTGTGGAATACAAACAACATCCTACCGAAAAAGGTTTCGAATCCTCTTCTCGTTGGAAGACTTGCTTTTTTGTAAAATCCCAAGTGCCATTTTCCAACCATGTGAGTGCTGAAAGAAAACAGCAAAAACCCACGAGAACGTGCGATGTTAGATCTATCAACTGGACTTGATTTGATAAGTGAGGAAAATATTCGACCACCCGCAGACACCAGCTCGTCTAAAACAAAGACACTTCAGTTCAGTGTCTGCACTTCAGTTTGCAAAGTATCCACGTCAGCGTTGAATCTAAATTTGCACTACAAACCTGTACCCAGAGTCTGTGAGCCTCTGTGCGAGGGTCACCTCTGAAAGCGGAAGTCCATTCGGCTGACCGTGGTCTACGTCCCCGTGTTGCAGCCCTGTGTGAATCTGAAGGACAAACACAGAAACACAACACAATCCTATCAAATGTGTACAGACCAAGTCCGAACACGGAAACTTGGCTGCAAATCACACCAGGATTTTCTGAGAGAAGCTCGTACTACCAAGTTGCCATTTCACCTGATATCTTCCTGAAAGCAGTTGGCTTCGGGATGCGGTGCTGGACGGCTGGACATAGTAATTTTCCAGCTTAACTCCCTGCTGAGCGAGTCGATTCAACGTTGGGGTCGAGAGATCAGAACCATGATATCCTGGTTCAACCCGGACAGCAGTTTCATTGACGTGCAAACCATGTCAGGCCAAAGTGCCCCGACACTTGCTGAAGCTTGCTTTCAAAAACACAAATCAACTCAACAAAACAAAATTCAAATTTCGTCAACACCTACCAACATCGTTCCATCCTAGATTGTCGACCAAGACGAAAACGAAATGTGGTCTCTGTTCTCTGATGTTGTGCAAAACTTTTCTCGTATCTCTGTCTCCCTCTTGTCTCGAGAACAAGAATATCAGTGGAACCGCAGTGATGAAAACAACAAGCAGAATCCAAACTTTCAAGAGGACACAGAAGAAGTGAGATGTCCTTTTTGTTGGACGTATCATGTTGAATGGCAGGTTTATTGGAGAAACAATCGGCACGTGTTGGTCCGATCGAATTGATTGTTGACATTGTGTGCAGTGATAACGCGCTTGTTCGAAACATTTGCACAAGCTCAGTTCTTTCTTGTAACACTTTGCATCGAAGAGATAGGACGGCGTGCTGCACAGGTGACAAAGAATTTTGTTCTCGTTCAACGCCTGGTTTCGTTTGCCTTGGTTTGCAAAGACATCGCGTGCAAGAGTGCAGCAAAAGAATGTCCTGACCCTGCATCCCGAGATTGGAAACCAAAGCACACCTGGTGTCAGACCAGGAGTACTGGGGTTGCAGCAGCAGGGTTGCTGCATTGTCAACGGTTTTTGAGATCGAACAACATTTTGTTCAGATCGAATTCTTCAGGGATTGGGAACGAGGCAGAAGTCGAGCGCTTCGAGCAGCGTGTAGACGCTGGCGCCGAGCAGGAGTCCGAGCGTGCCGCCGACGTCGCAGAGCAGCGCGATCAGCGAGTAGGCGCGTTGGTGCCGCACCACCGTCGTCTCCAGGCCCCGCGCCGACACCTGCCGCGGAGCAGAGTTGCTGACAATCAGTTCGAGAGTGTGAGCATGTTCACTGTTGGATCAAAAACGCCAAGAAATCGTGTCACTGAGCTGGAATGGAATGTGCGTCCAGTATTGCTCCCTGACATGAGTCATACCGTGATGCCCACAAGATTTTGTTGCCATTGCAACCAATCTCTTCCACTGGCGACGTCGCGCGTACTGAGTCGGCTGATGAAGCCGTCACCAGGACGACCCAGAGAGTTGACCACTTCGTACGTGACCTGATCACAATCTGCCAAACACTGTCCGTGGACGCAGGGCATTCTTTCCTGAAAATGGACCCAATTCGTGACGACAATGAGCGGAGAAGCCGTCTTCGCAATATTCCACGTTCACAGGTTGAACAAACTCAAACAAGAGGCAGAGAACAAACACTCACATCGTAAAATTTGTCTTCAAATTTTCTTTCACACTCTCTGTCTGTTTGGTTTGAGCACAGACGGTCGTCGATATCCAAACTGTTCAACTGCTTTGCGTAGAAAGGGTAGCATTCGCATTCTTTGTGGATGAACCTGGATTGGGAACAAATTCATTTTCGTTTGCTTCAGTGAGAACCACCTGCACACCGTTCATTCAATCTCGCGCAATTTGACTCACAGGACTTTGCACTCCAGATGACACGCAGCGTGCGAGTACGGCTGGTGAAACCTCAAGTCTCGGCTTCCGCAATCTCCCCATGGAGGGGGAAGTTCTTCCATCTGAAATGAGAGCAGACAGTTTCGTCTTCACAATCTCGTTGGGAGAAACGCGCCGGCTTTTTCGTTGACGGTGACTTTGGGCCTGTGATCTGCACGACAAAAAGAAACGGTCTGATTGATAACTGAACCTTGCTGTAGTGGAATCCGATTCGCGTGCAGAATCCTGTTGGAACAGAAATCAAGTCGGTGGTCATGTCGCGAGGTTCGTGTGGAGTGCTCACACCCACCTGCGTTGAAACCACAGAACGTGAGTCTTCTGCCGAAAGGAACATTTATCAGCTGCTTAGATAACTCTCAACAGCATGATTTACAATGCAATGCCGTTGTGCCCTTGACTGGCTCGAAGGGCACAGTTGCAAGAGTTGGAAAAGAGCACGGCTTCTCACCAGAAAACCTGTGTCCTCTGTGTGGTTGGAATATTCTGAGTAGTTTGCCCACAAGAACACTTCTAATCCATAGTCTGTCGCAGCTGAATTCACCTCCTTGTAGGGCGGATCTACCAGCGTGAGAAAGACATTTTCAGACCAACACCACCCTCAAAGTGGTACATGTTCAGAAAGACCCGACTGCCTTTGCCTGACCGTGAAAGAAGAGGATTGTGGGCTCACCTGCGTTGAAAGCGAAGCACACTCCTTTTGAGGTGAAGATCGTTGAAAAGTCCGATGCCGAGCAATTCTCATCCAACCACTTGCACTACAACACACACATGAAGACTGCGACAGAGTTCGTGAAATTGCGCTGACACTCGCAAACAACAGTCATCGATACAGGATTTGGCCCAAGGGAACCCAACTCTTGGAGTGAATTTTGGCGCATTGACATGTTGAACTGGAACAAACACTGCAGTTCCAAAATTTATTTCCTCTGTTTGTTGTGAAACCGAGTAACGAATCAAACAAATGAATCCAGAATGCGATGTGTTTTGTGAACGCACCAATATTAAAGCAGAAGAGAACTGCTGGGCCTTGTTGATGTAATACTCGTCACAAGGAATGCCGGAGTGAGAGGGTCCACACACTTCTTCAACGCCCACGTCCATCTGGGACCGCCTCTCCTGATTCTGGTTGCAGATGACGACTTGAGGAAATCTGATGCTCGGCGGAGTCGTGACATCGATGCTGATCGTCACGGGGTTTCCAAGAAAGAAGTCCGTCTGAACGTAGATTTGATAAATGGCGAAGACGACGGCTCCGACGATGAGGACGGACCAGAGAGCGCGACGTGCGGGGTGAGACCGATGCTCGAAGATGGGTCTGAAGCCCGCCACGCCGCTCTCAGCCAGGCGCCTCTGCAGGGGCACGCTGGCGCTGCTGACGGAGTCCTGGCGTCCGTACAACTGTTCTTTCGAATTCCATCTCACCACGCCATGGGGCACGGTCAGCCGATCACCGTCCTGCGCTGGCTTTTGGGAGTCCTCACCTTGGGTGTCACTGTATTTAGAAGAAAATGTGGTTTCCTCCACCGAGACACTCATGCTGATGCAGTTGATGACGCGTAGAGCTGTTGTTCTTCCACAAAATAACAGAGGAAGCAACGCTCTGCATTACGTCTGCACGAACAATGAAATCAGGGTCTGTGAACTTGATCACAAAATTACACAAGCTTTTACACAAATTGACATCCCGAAAATGAACCAATGTTGACAGGTTATCTCCGGGTTTTGTGGTGTTTGAGTCCAATCTGCGCCACAACCAAATTTTCATCTGATTGATTTGCACGTTCCTGTTTCTGCATACTTTTTTCCTGGTGAGCACACTCGTAAATTATTCAGCTGTAATTTTGTGGTATGAACAAGCGCATTTTCGCAGTTCACAGAGACACAAAACATTCGCACGGTTCCGTCAACAGTGGCTCTGTGTCATTCATCAACCTGAGTATTTTTTGACAAAAAAATTGACGTTTCGGTGCACCCGGTTGTTGGAAGCGCTCGTGTAATCTGCCGAGCTCAGCTCACCTGTGCGTTGCGTCAATTGCACAACGCACAAAGTTGATCAATCTATTCATCCAATGTTTTTGCACAGCTTGGGAGCTTTCCAAGCCCCTTTGTTCCTGCATTGAATCAAATCCTTGTTGGGATTTCTGGGAAAGGAGGAAAAGAACAGGTCGGTTTTGCAGCAAGTTGTGTGACCTGGACTGTCAGATGATTTTGGGTACATTGTGAAGCTTCTCCTGGGGCGCAGGTCAAGAGGACTTGAGTTCGGACGAGCCACGATGACCGGCAGCACGAGGGAGGAGCTGTTCGCGTCCGACGTCCCCGGATTCAAGGTGATATTCGGAGTGAAGTCGCACGTCTCGAAGCGGATCGTCTGGATCGGACTACTCATCACAGCTGTTGTTCTCGGCACTCTGCAGATCTGCGATCGGGTGAGGGACAAGAGTCGCGAAAAGCGCGAATTCTCAATCTCGCACAGACATCAAGTCCGATGTGCTGGTGTGGATTGTCTTGCGTGCATGGGTGTGAACTTTGAACAAATATTCAGATGTGTCCAATTGCATCCAGACTGAACTGAGCAACTCCACGCGTGCATGGGTCCTTTTGCGCAAGAGCTCGTTTGCGCATGTGAATGTGAACAGACTGCAACAGTTTTCAAATTTCAGGTTCTGTATTTCTACCGAAGACCAGTCACAGTGAAGAGGGCTGACATTCATCAAGACCGCATTCCCTTCCCGAGAGTCACCATCTGCAACCACAATCCAATCAAGAGGATGAAAGAAAACGCGTCTGGAGGGACACCGGAAGACAACAGCTTCACTTTGCACGATTTGGTTCTGGAGGTGAGAAGAAACCAGGGTCACTCTCTGATTCAGCTGAACCAAAACGCAAAACGTTCTCTGACTGAGCTGAACCGAAACGTTTGCAAGACTTCTGGGCGTTTCAGTCTTTGGTGGACGTTTTGTACAGAGCTCTTAAGAACCTGTGTGCGTTCAAGGGAAGGTCAATAATATGTGAAACCGTCCATGTTGGTTGACCATTCTCCCAGTAAATTCCTTTCCAGGGTGTCCCTTGCTCCCACAAGACAGAAATACCCGCATATTCTCATCGGGGTTATGTTTGGAGTGGGATGAGCCTCCGTGAAAAGGCGGTTCAATGACTTGCTTGGTTGTGTGGGTTGGATAATCGTGATGAAACTCGGATTCCCATCAGAACAAGATGCCTTTTTACGTGATCACCAAGTTGACACTGCAGACCTGTGACGTTTGCATGGCCCGGTCCCTGTGTACGAGAATGTTTTGTTTTTATTTGCAGTGCACCTGGTTGGAATCCAAATGCGCTGACGAAGACTTTGTTCGGTCTTACACTGAAACTGGACTGTGCTTGACTTTCAATGGCAGTACGTTGTTTTTCGATCACAAGTTGTTCGTGAACATTACATGGGATGTGCCTGACGGCTAAAATTTGCTGCTGCTAACGATGGGATCCCAGACAAGTGCTTCTGCCTTTTGCTGGGTTGAGACGTTCTTTTTCTCACAGATGTATCTCGAGAAATCCTACACGTCCAGACGTTCACCAGCGACAGATACGGACTGAACCTTCTCCTCAACACACATCTCGAAACGTACGACAATGTGGTGGAGAACGAGCGCGTTGGATTTGTGGTGAGGCTTTCCAAGACAAAAGTGTTTTCTTGCAGTAATTTCTCGTTCGTACACGTGTTTTCCATTGCAAAACGGCTTTGAACTCGCGAGTTCCTCAGAGGCAAATTCAGAAACAGCTGTGTTCTGTTTGAACCAGATCTCTTTGAGTCCGCACGAATTTATGCACAACACGCACGTTCGAGCGATCGACGCGCCGGCCGGACTGGGAACGAGTCTTGCTCTCAGACGTGACGTGGTGAGTCCGCCGAGCCGGAGAAACGTCAAGCTCACACAAGACGTTTGCCTCTGACCAGAGCAACACCCTGCATCCACGGATGCGAGTGTGTGTGTGTGTGTGTTCCCTTCACGCACTCCTGATGATTCAAAAACCAGTAACTGCAAGTGCCAACGAATACGTACAGCAAGCATGTTTTCAACAGGGCTTCGTGTCCGTAGATCATTGTGTTCTCGGTTCGGTTTCAGGAGTTCAATCTGAAACCTCCTTACGGAAAATGCGGCGAGGAAAATTTGGAGTTCTTCAACAGCTATAGCGAGGTCAACTGCCGCCGAGAATGTTGGAACCGATACGTGATGTCCAAGTGCGGTTGCTACGAGCTGGATCTGCATCCCTACGTTGATCAGGAAACGTTTGGGTACCGTTTGTGTTCCCCTGAACAAATGGAATCGTGTGAGGTTCACCACAAGTTTCAAGAATACTTGGCTGAGGGTCGGCCTTGCGAGCATTCCTGTCCCCGAGACTGCGTTATCACAAGCCATGATTTGTTCAGATCCCCGACTTATTTCACTATGGCCCAGTCAAAGATCGACGAATTGACCAAGCTCTTTGGTGAAAATGTTTCTTATTGGCAAAAGAATGTAGTTGGAGTTTCAGTGTACTTGGGAAGCATGAAAGAGCGCATCACAACACATCAAGTCGGTTACACAGCTCTGGCCTTGTTCTGCGACATAGGGGGCGCCTTCTCTCTCTTGCTTGGAATCGGCATTTATCAGGTGCTCGGGGTAACAGACATGTTGGCAGTGAAGTTTCTCAACGGAAACAGAGCACTGAAGGTAAACTGAGACAGGGAACAAAGCAACAAGCCCATCTGGGTCTGATAAAGGAAGACAGGTTTCTTTGCATCGCGTCGTCAGTGTCTTCAGCCCGATGTCCAGCGATCTCATGTGGACCCAAAGGGCTCATGAGGTCCCTTCACTCTCGAGAAAAACAATTTGCCCGGCCTCGAAGTTTGCGTATCAAGCGCACCACGGAAATGTACTCGTACGTGGTTCGTCCACGAATTTGCCTTGCCGATCATGTGCAACAAACACAAACTGTCGCGAAAGACTCGAGATACAGCGGAAAAGTGGTGGGAAAACCAGGTAGCCTCGTAGTTTTGAAGCTCCAAGTGGAAGACCTCCGTCGCGACACAGTTGGCCCCCTCCTGATCCTGGACCCGATAACAAAGCGCTCGGGGTTTGTTCTCGATTTGGTTGGAGTGGCCTCTCGGATCCTCCAAAATCCCTACTGAGGTTTGTGGAACCTCGCTCCTTCAGCACACCCAGTATGTGAAACATCCTGCTGTTACCTTTGGCAAATTTCGCGCATTTTATCACATTTGAGCACAAATACTTGTGTGCCCTTTGGAAATAGGAGCAACTCAACAATGCTTGACTCGTATTATTTTCTGGCTGATCATGTCAATAACAACAACGATGCCAATGGTCCAAGGATAGATAAACAAATTCAGTGTCCGTCCGCCTTGGATTTGTTTCTGTCCACAAAAAGCCCGTTTCTTTTGTTTCAGTTGTCGTTGTGAGGACACATCCCTCTGGTTTTGGAAAGTCAAGTGAAGTGGGTGATGTGTTTGAAATCTCAGAAATTTTTACGTGGCTGAAATTGAAAATTGTTTTTTCTTTGGGTGGGGTGAGGGGTACGAAAATGTGTCAGCACGCATTCTGCGTTGAAATGTTTCGTGTCTAAGAGAGAAATTGTACAGGTTGTAGAGGAAGTTGGTTGTGGATAATGCCCATGGTTCTGAAAGAGTTTGTATTCCTGATCTTGGGTGGGTTGGGATAAAAAAAATAGCTCTGTGGAGCTCGCGGTGATTTGAGGAAATTTCGGTTGCTCTGATTTGGCTTGCTCTCATTTGGGTCACTTTTTATAGGCCGATTTCTCCGAAAATCGGACTATATTGTTTTCACCTCTGTCAGTTTTTTTATGTGTTGCTTTTTTATTTATTTATTTATTTATTTTTTTGTATGTTTGCCCTATAACTTCTGAAAGCTTGCATCAATCGTTACCAAACTTCATGGGTATGGTCCTAGGGGCCCCCCATCAGACGAGTACTAAATTGTCATATGTAGGTCACATGGTCTCTCCGCCAACTTAGATTTTGTGAAAAAAAAGTGTTGTGCCATCCTGAACTCATTTCTTGATGAAAGT
>JAAUXT010007194.1_pt1 | contig 15556 bp, 13 predicted proteins | sample 7278171 | NCBI WGS metagenome assembly JAAUXT01 (sample SAMN14350112, study PRJNA611818) | marine sediment metagenome | isolation source: surface marine sediment (1.8m) | place: French Polynesia: Moorea | collected 2018-08 | reverse complement strand
TGAAATACATGAGATAGACAGATGATCTTTACACCAAAAGAAGGTCTTTTCAAGACCTTTCTTTTGGTGTAAAGATCATCTTTCTGTCTCATGTAGTTGCTGAGATAGAGCCCAAGTTGTGTGCGGTAGAGACCGGAGAGACGAGTAGGTGGGCGGTCACTGGATCATTGCTCTACACTGTGTCGTAAATAGGGTCAAACAGCGAGACGAGATGCCACAGTTGTAGAATCTTCACTCGTACCTTCCGGTCAACAGCATACGTACAGATGGTCAGTTTGACTGATCTTTCGTCGTCAGTGGTTGCCCTGTTGTATTGTTCTCTCAAGAAAACCAACAACGAACGAAGCTCCTCCTGACAGCCGGCTCACTCGTTTGCACATTTTCCCACCTGTGTGACCCGACATTTGTAATTGTGATCCAGCTTCAGCCAGAGATCTGTGAGCAACATTTTAGAACCAATAGTCTGTCCAAGAATGTTCAGGTGCCACCTCACTGTCAATTTCAACGAGTTTTGCACCCTCGGGATGCCGCATTCCGTGTCTTTTGGATGTCAGATCACAAGCCTGTGGTGCGGAACAGCAATCAACCTTGACTTCCAAATTTAAGTTTGATGGCCTGAGATAATTCGTCTGTTGAACAAGTCGTCCTTTGCCTCGTTGTTCTTCCTCGTCAACGGCCGGTGTGCATGCAAAAATAGTCTCTCTGCATTCATCCACCAAATTGCCCTTGTGTGGACATCCACAACGAACACTTGCAATGGTTGTAACCCAGAATCAGTTCAAAAGACTGGGAACGACAAGATAGCAAAAATAGGATGCGATGGTTGTTACGTAGTCATTCAACATTTTGTCTGTGCTCTCCGCCCAGGGCCCACCATCATGTTCAAGGCCGCCGAGGTGCACAAAAGTCGATACCAACCCTGGTGAGTTGTGGTGAAACTCGATTAAAAAATTTATCACATTGCTGTTCAGACATCCATATCTGCAGGCATCAAACATAAAAATATGAAAAAGTAAATTTGTTGCAGAAGGATTTTTTTCTGCTGGCATAGTTACCACACTTGTGTCAATGCGTACCTCCTTCGTCTGCAAATCTGTGTTAACTGTTTCTCAGGGGAAAACACACACAAAACCACGAGGTGAAAATCTTCAACAAGAAGGTCAAGAATCCCCATTGAAAATCCCATGTTGGCTCCGAGACGTATACCTGGTGGTGTTCTTACGATGAAGAGGTTGGAGTTGTTTACAGTCGAAACCATCTGGCTGTTGATGAACAGAAAACATGTCCATAAGAATTAGTGTTTCAATATCGAAACACTCCATCAAATTCTCTGACTTTGAGTTGAGTTGCTCTGTCTGATGAATTGCTTGAAACCGAGTTGAAAGATGCTGAAGTCCGACAGACCTTTCTCGCGATGTTATGAGCCAAGGACAAGCTCTCCACTTTTATCCGTCACGAAAATTGGTTCAAAACATGAATTTGAACGGGGCCACATTCCCTTCTTGTGACCAAGACAAAAATGGAATGAGTTCTGGGTGTAAAACTCAAGTAGAGAGTTGGATAAAGAGAAAACACTCACTGCACTTGAGCTTCGCTCGTTTGGTTTTCAAACTCGCACGTACAGTGGTTGCTCTCTCACAATATTACACAAATAAAACCACTGTTGTTGGAAAGTATTCCAGAGATTTTCTTATCAACAGGTGTACACAAGGTAGATCTGCTTCTCAATATCAAATCAATTACGATGTTTGTGCAGAAAATCAGACGTGTTCTGAATAGCATCAGGATAGTGCAGTGCAGTCAAGTTCTCCAACCTCCCTACAGCTTGGATGAGGTTGATGGTTCATCAGCTTTGTGCGTGAAATTCCGTTTGACCCTTTCTTTCTCCTCCGTTGATCTATTCAGTTTTTGACATTTCTTTTGGCGTAATTTGAGTTTCCTCATTTGCAAGTTGGGTGAGCAAAGAGAAACGCCTGACTACTAAAGAGCTTTTGATCAGTATCAAATACCACTGGGAGAACAAATAAAATTTGTGTCACAAAACCAAGGTCGAGAACAAGTCATCTTTCAATTCACAGGGTTGTACTTGGGGAGCCAGGGGCCGTGGCGTCGCTCCTGACCACCCAACGTACATTTGGCTTCTCATTTACGATGTCCGACACCAAATGTTGGCCTTTTTGTTTTTGTTTGGTTCAAGTCAAAATTGAAGTCAACCCGACCCCACAAGGGTCGGAGCCTCGTCAGAACCGGGTCGCCCTTCCTTTCGCTACTCCACTCTCCATCCGCGAGAGCGCCTCCTCCCAAAACATCTGTACCCACTCAAAGTGACACAGCAGCATCAGCATCCGAAAATCCAAGGATATAGACCGTGATAAATAGTCAAAAAAACTCAACCGAACTTTTAAACAAACAGCTTCCTGTGTACAAGTCAGTATTTGAAACAGCCATTACTGCAGCGTAAATCACAGCTGAATTTTCCCAAACACTTTCTTGTCAGATTTTGTTTCAGCGCATCTGCCGAAAAACACATTTCAGCAAACAATTTTTTTTTCAGTTGCTTGGGTTGCGGATTCAAGCGAGGAAGATAGTTTATTGGACGAGCGAGAGATCAACAAATTCCTTCGCAGTGGGGATTGTTGATCCACAACTCATTAGGTCTCTCATTAGGCCGTCTGTAAGCAGTACGCCCAAGTTGCGCAACTTTCTCATCGTTTCCTTGTTTGTGTGAACTGTTGGGCTTCCCAGTGTAGGACGACTGCCCCGGAAACGTGTCCATTCAGGTCGTGAGGACGATCGCAGCGACAATGGAGCGAAAACTTCAACGTCGCGTTATCTTTGGATCCCCTTGCACAGAAAAATTCAAAACAGGCAGAATCACTTCCCTATTGTGGAAAAGTCAAGGCATGCAAAGTTTTTTTTGACGTTGGGGTTGACGTTTTGAGTTTCAAACGTCGTGTTTCTCCCCCAGAATGCCGCAGACTTGCGCAACACTGTAGATGAAGTCCTGACCCCGTCATCGGTTGGTCTGAGAAGACCATCGTGGACAGCGCACAGGCGGAAAATGTTACCACAAATCAAAAGCTCCACGCACAGGTATTCCTTGAAAAGGCAACAAAATAATGGACAGACGAAGTGTGTTGACGAGAAATACAAGCCTTGTGTTTGGTCTCTGGCCGGTCAATGACTGGGTGAGGGGACTCAATGCGGGGCCGAAAGTCCAGATGAAAGACAACGAGCATGTCAAAAGAAAACTTCTGTCCAAAATGTAGTGGGCGTCGTAAACTCTGGACCGTCTGAGTGGAATATTTCTGCCTGTTTTTTTTTCCAAATCTTCCGACTAACACCAAAGCTTGATTCTCTCTTCAATCAAGCAGTGTTGAAATCCACAAGACTGAGGCTGGCAGAAGCAAGCAGAAACTTTCGACCAATAGCAAAGCACCTTCACATGCGCAATTCAATATAAACGCACGGCTCGTGGCGAAGCAGTGCATTTTGAAACCTTTGCATGCAGTCAAGCTTCAGCGGAGACCAGCTCAGTTTTCACTGAGAAACTGAAAAAATTTGGAAGGTTTCAATTGTTCAAACGTGTTGGAAGAGACAATGAAGTTGGTGGACGATTGTTGAATTTCATAGTGCGAAAAACCTCGTACAAGGCAAGAAGAGAAGAGATTCAGAGAGGTATCAGTGTCCAACGCATCAGCGCACAAAACGCAAGAATTTTGACGGATAAGAATCCAGGGAGCGAGGAAGTGAAGCCGCCAGAACGTTCTGCACGAACAACAATCCTTCTTCTGGAACTTGATGAATTGAAAACAACGAGGAACTCAACACCAACTTGTTCATTCGTTTCTCATGACGGTTCATTTTAACTTGGGGTGCGGAGGAGAATCAGCAGCCTGTTTCATGTTTTCCAAAGTCAATGTGAGCAAACTACGAGTATGTCAAAATACAGCCTCTGTTTTGTGACAGAATGAGCGTTTTGCTCAAAAGCAGCACGTCCAAATCACAAAAATGTTTCGGTTTCACGCTGACAATTCCAAAGACAAGAGAACTTTCAAATTTTTGGCAGTTCCCACGAAGATGCCTCCCTCTCTGAGACGTGTTTTGCAAAGCAAAAAATGAAAATCGTTTGGTGCTTTTGTTTGAGGTTGCAATGACGTTTTGAGGCGAAGGAAAAGAAATCTGACAGAACTGTTCAGCAAATCCTTCGAATTTACTCCAGATAGACACCTTGTCAATCACTCAAACACTTGATGCCATGATTTGATTATCTTCACTTTTCAGATGTGTCAATTTGCAAATGCCACATAACAAGCCTCACCTCACACTAACACTTGCGAGGCAACCATCCCAGCTCCAAAACAAACTTCACGAGGTTTCAAGGAAGTGCAGCGCTGCCACAACAAAGCCCGGTCATTTTCGCTGAGCTTTACCCGTCGTGGAATGAACTCACCCAAAGGAAACACTGGATTGCGTGCTTTCATCCTGAAACAACTTGAGTTGATGTGATTTGGAGTTTCAAGTTTGTGCAGTGGATTGTGATCGTTGGTGCGGACCTTGTTGCGTGTGACACCCAGCTCCTGCGAATCGTCACGATGATGCGGCGACGCCACTCCATGCACGCGTCCATGTTGAGCACCGGGTCTTTGCTGACGCCGACGCTGCCGTCCCCGACGGCGCTCCTCACCCCAGACTTCCTGGCGGCTCAGGACCTGCGGGAGCGGAGCAAGTCGCCCGCTCCTGCCAACATGAACCTCATGAGGTCCAAGTCCCCCATCCCGCTGAGAAGGTGCAAGTCTCCCCAACCTCCCATCGGGAGGTGCAAATCACCAGCACCGTTGGTAAGTGGTGTTTGTCATCATTATGTTGTCGTTTCAAGAACCAACACTGGCCAAAGCCAAGTAGAATTCAAATATGGAAAAACGGAGCAGTCAAGTTCTGATTAAATGGTAGAAGCTCGTTTTCACAAAATGCGACGAAAGTTCGGCAGTCTGAATGCATGACGGGTGAAGGTTCCAGGTTCGTTCTTGGTCGAAGGAAAGACTGTGATGTTGACATCATGGGAGTAATTCACTGCGTATACCTCTGTGGCCAAGACCAGACACTCCATTCCTCGACTTTGACAGTTCCAACGCACCTGTGCAAGTACCACTCAGCAGATTTTCAGACCAACGGACAAGCACTAGGGTTACAAGACACCTGTAACTCAGCGACTGTGTGAGTCGGTGGATGAATCAGTGCGACGATGGAGAGCCAATTAGCTGGGTTTTGGTGAACGATTCCACGTCGACCCAATTCCACCGATGATTTAAAAACCTAGGGCTGCCATGGGTAATTTTGCAAGTTCAATCAGACTCTCGGTCGCTATTTTTTGTGACCACCTGCTGACAGCAATCAACAATTGCCTGATGTGAATTCTATGCGGTTGTTTCCCTCAGTCTGACGATGGCTCCCTGCACCGTCATTGCGACGGACAAAACTGGTCCGTGGTTCGTGGATATTCTTCTTCACCACCAAGTCTATCTCGAAGCTGGTGGGTGCCCCAGCGTGAGTGGCAAGTCACCTGTCATGCTGCATGACAGGAGGGCCTGGGACCCCTGGATCGGTGAAACCTCATTTGAAAGATGTTGCTTCCTGATCGACTTCAGAATGGACCATACATGCCGCTGATGCCCTGATTGAGCAATAACGGGGCTAATTTCTGGCTTCCTAAGAATAATAAACAGTGGGTTGACCATGAATCAAGCTGAGAGGCCGAGAACTGGTTCAGGCTTTATTCCCTTGTTAATGTATCTTGCCAGTACAGAAGAACTTTGCAAGGTACACTTCGCTAACCAGAAAGCAAACTACACACTCATATGTTGTGCAAGCTGTGCCAAGAAAGAGCGATTGCAGATGAAAATTGCTTGTGACTTCACTTGTGTGACCCAGATCAACTCTCCTTGCCTTTTGCACGTTGAACTTTTTCGCTGTAACATCGAATACATTTTTCAATGGTTCGTGGGTTTTCTTGCGTTGAGGAAGTGTTTGCAGAATCTCGAAACATCTGTGGTCAGAGACGAAAGTCCCTCATCACAAGTTGAAATCAACTCATTGTCTGCAAATTATGACATCCAGGAAGATCGATCAATGTCTTGCCCAAATATTCGATTTTCATTTTGTTTACAGCAGTCAAATGGCATGGCAAAAGAACTCACACAAGCACAATCATATTTCTTGATTCTATACTACGATGTTTTGAGCGAAAGGTCACACGAAATAGCATTATGAAATGTGGGGATAATTTCGTGACGATTTCCAGGAAGACGACATTTATTCAAAGTGACATTGACCACAATAAAAATGAAACCAACACATGATTGAATGATGTGTCATAATTTGCGCAGATCACATTGCAAATCCTTCTCAACAAAAAAAGAAGAAAAACTTGTTTGCTTCTCAAAACTTGTACAGCTTTTCTTCTTCATCGTGCAAAGTACGAGCAACGTGATGGAGACTGGGGGTTCAACCAACTGTGACGATCACTGACAATTGACTTTCAATAAATTCCAAAAAAGACGACAGGTACTGTAAAATCCACTGTTGTTGGATTCAAGACCTGCAAAAAAGGGGTGAAGAAGACAATCAACAAATGTCTGTTGGAAGGAGAATTCCACTTGAACAACTTCCGCCATGCCGAGTTGCGCATTTTGTTTTTCCGGTTGTGGACAACGTTCACCAGACGTGTGTTTGAAAAGCTTTTGAGAACACTCTGATCAGACACCTTGGCACACTGAACCCCAATCGCTGTGAAATATTCAGTGCAGCTTCGAAACGTCGCATCTGTCTGAGACTATTTGACATTTCGCGTCAGTGTGAAGAGCATTCGGTCGTTTTTTCCGTCGATTACGTGAAGATTACATCTTGCGTCTTTGCACCTCTTTGCCTCAAACAGCGGGAAGACCAAGGCCAACAAAACCGCACATCTGATAGATCTGTCAGAACCAGTTCAGCTTTCATGTGTTCAATTTACAGAGCAACAGCACTTTGAATCATATGTGGCCACTGATTTTTTGTTTCACGTCTGTACAGACGTACAGATCTCGACCTTTCTACAACCGTTCTGGATGTTGGTATGGATAATTGTCTCAGGTTTCAAGCGACATCTTTGCTTGTTGTTTGCAGGCTTTGGTCGAGGAAGAGCAGCATGAGGCGTTCAAGCACAAACTAGCGGAGGACCGGCACACAGCGTTCCTGCAGCGCCTGCAGAAGCTCGAGGACAAGGGCCACGAGCCGCGCGAGATCATGCCTGCGCCCGTCGTGCTCGTTCTCGCCGACAAGTTCACGGCTTTCGGCGGACAAACCTCATCCAGCGCTTACGTCGTCTCCAACATCCTGGTATGTCTCGTGCGGTGCCCCATTGAGGAGTTGGGCTTTGTTTCCCTCAATCTGTCGTGACTTCTTTGTTCGAGTGAACACAAGAGACAGACTGAACCCCACGATGTTGTTTTGCACAAAACAAACCCCTAGCTGGAAGGCTGATTCCAGTGTTCTGGTTAGCACAGTTTCTGACCCTCCAGACGGGCTCTTTTCGCGCCCTGTCTCTGTTGTCTTCAGCCCGGATTGCCACTGGCTTCCCGAGAAACATTTCAAGGCTCCCGTTACAGATTAGCACCTTTACCATGCTCCACCTGGTCTCCTCCCGACTCAAGCCACTTCTTCACTCAGAAAACATTGCAGTTCTGACAACGCTCCATCGCGAAGTACATTTGGTACATAATCCCTGCCTGTTGAAAGAATTCAAGGAATGCACCTTCTACCTGGGGCCGACCAGGCAATTGGCTGAGCGCACAGGTCGAACCTGCTAAATTTGACCGTTGGGAGAGAAGGTTCCGAGAACTTGCGAGCTTATCTATTACAACTTTCCATCTTTCCTCCGAGACTCCCGGTGAGCAGCAATTTTGAACTCTCAATGAACAGTCCGATCTCAAGCAGTGATTGCGCAAGGAACAAAGGGTGATTCGCAAGAACGGTTGTTTATCATTAACGCTGTTTGTGAACTGAAGCTGCGTTTGCCTGAAACGGAGCCCACGGTGCGTAAAACACCAGCCCAACCTTCAACTCCGACTCACTTGCTAAACGACCACATTTATTTTGTCAAAGAGAAGCGAAGAAAAATGTTCAACATGTCAAAGCATTGTCTCAGACGCAAGTGCAGCAAATCCTCGCGTGAGGAACATTCGTCTGCACAACATCCCTGTTGCCACAAATTGCCAGGTTGATGAGTCCAGCTGTTCAATCCCACGTCCAGCTGCACGTGAACTCAGCAGCAAATCGACCACCAAACAAACAACAAGAACGAACACTTGCTCACAGCTTACATTCTTGACAGACGTGAGGCATGTGACCTTCAGGTCTACATTGGTCAGTGATGAATCCATAATCAGGCTGAATACGAGCAAGTGATTCGACGAAACCAAACCCACAAACTTGCAGGAGCGCACGTTTACGAGTTTCGGCGCATTTTTTTTCTGGTTCAAGATCGAACCCACTTCGCACAAGCGCGCAAAACACAGGAAATCAAGTCTTGGCTGATGGTGGATGTGAATTCACAGACCTTCAGACAAGACACTCACACGCATGTACACGCAACCTTCAACCAAAGAAAACTGCAAACTGCAAACATCAGGCCACCTTGCATGCTTGTAATGCAACACTTCAGCAGGACAAGCGATTGAAGGCCACGAATCTTTCACAGGAGAACATCTGAAGAACCAAACTGTGCACCGTGGTGAGATTCTGTGTCGAAAGGACAGTCTTCGTTGCTTCGGCCTTTCTTCGACCCCACTGCTTTTTCTTTCGCCAGCGAAAGAGTTCGACGTCCTCTGCTGCGAGGATGTTGATTTGGCTCCACTTTGTTACAACGTCTTGTTGCCCTGATAAATAGACGTCTCCGTTGATAAGCCAGAATCTCGCACAGCTTGGTGGAATTCTTCTCTCTCGTCTTCAGGTCGTTTTTTTGGCATTGAACTTTGGCAATTGCTTTGCTTCCTCTTCTGAGAAGCATGGCAAAGTTGTGTTTTCCCTCCAGTTCAGGTTTGGTGCTCATTAATCAGGCAAAAATGAACAGAAGACCCCTGAAGAAACAACTCCCTTCTTGTGCACCTCACGTTACATTTTCAAAGTATCGCTCTGAACAAATCCAGCATCAGCCCCAGTTTGTATCACCTGAACTCTCTCGAATAAAAGTCAGCACCACTTTTTGCCGCCGTAACAAGCAGACCCGTTCCCACTTTCTTTTCTGTTGTGTTGGCAAAAGAATTTCGAAGAACTTGTCTTTCTCTCTCACTGAAGTTCAGTCGCTTGTTTGGAAAAGCCATCGGTGCATGGTCGTCGACATTGGCTTTCAATTGCTCAAACAAGAGATTTTCTCATTCCTTGGCGAAGTTGAGCTGATTATTGAACGGCTTCAAGGTGAACTTGGTTTCGCCTGCACAAGAAAAACGTCGGAGCAGGTCAGCAATGTCCAGAATACCTCATCCAGAAATTTGCGTCGAAAAGACTTGGTTTTGAAAGGTTTCCTTGAAGAGAAAACACAGTTTCTGCTTCCAGTGGAGATTTGCGCAGTCTTGTGGCTTGGAAATAGGCTCCAAAGAACAATGTGTAAAAGTTTCATCTGAAGTGGTTCGGGTTGGTGGTTCAGTGTGACACAAGTGGGAGACAGACAAGTGTCGTTTCTGATCGTCCGATGGCAAGGAACTACACCCGAATCCTCCCGTTTCGTCTTCACCACAAACAGCACCGCAACGCGTTGGCGTGTAAATGGGTTCATCTGATTCATTTGCGTATCTAACTGCAGGCCACAGCAGGATGCAGAGTGTACTGCACGTCCACGATCCCCGACGGTCACTTCGACGCGTTCCCCGAGGAGAAGCGAGGCGAGAACATCCAGCTGATCCGCGCGCTGCCCGGTCACGAGGCGGACAGTAACGGTCCCCTCGAACCGCGGCTCGACTGGATCTCGACGAAGTACAAGACTCACTTCCCAACCATCACGAGGCCGCCCGAAGAAGCGTCGCACATCGTCGGAATCGCGCCGACCACGGCAGAAACGGCGTTCAACCTCCAGGCCATCTGGTGGCAGGACCACAAGGTCAGGGTGAAGGTCATTTTGGTTCTTCCGACCAAGATCACAGATCCTGAAGCATTTGATGATGTCAGGAAATGGGCCTTTAAGGCTGACACTGTCTACTCTGTGGGTCCTAAACTGAAGAACTATTATGATGAGGTGCTTTCGGAAAGAAAGGACATCGACATTCACAAACACAGAATGTTCGCGTACCGTCCAAAGGCACTGGAACTGGAAGACCGACCTCCAAACCCGTTTGAAGTGGTCAGCTTCTACTCCCTCGGTTCCAGCAGTGAAATTAACACTGAAGTCAAAAAAGATTTCAAATCGGCTGCCAAGGCTTTCGCCAACATCTGCAGTGTTCCCGAGGTTTTCAACGGCGTGCCTCCACAGTGGATCCTCTTCACGAACCACGATGGACTGGACACAAAGGCTCTGAGCAAGGACACTTACAGCTTCGACAAGAGACCCCCACTTCAAACTAAGGAGGAGGTGTTCGATCATCTGTTCCCCTGCAGCTTGATCCTGGCACCGGAGACTGATGGCAATGGATTCAATTTTGAGGCCTGGGAGGCTTTGGGCGCAGGGTACCCAACCCTGGTCACGGCCATGTCTGGAGTCGGGCAGCTGCTGCGGCACGAAGAAGTGATGAACCTGTATTCCTCCAGATCTGTGGCTTTTGTCGCGGGACACTCAGAAATCCTCAAGGATTTCCTGCAACAGCACTTCGTGAAACGCCCCGACCTCGCTGGAGAGAACAGCAGACTGCTCGGAGACGAACTGAGAGCCTCCGAGTTCCTGTGCAGAATGGAGGCCCAATTCCTGGACACATTCACAAAGGGTAAGCAACACGAAGTTCACAGAAGAGGCTGATGTAAGGCGAAGGTGACTCCTTTTCGGTCTCTCCACCCTCCCGTAAGAAAACCACGGAGCCTGCCTTTGTCCTGACTTCTAGGCACCGTCTCATGATAAAGAACTGTGCCTCAAATATTTGGCGATTTTTCTTTCGCAGGCACCGTTCTGGACGAGGAGCTCAAGGCGCTCATGTTCCGGCGCCAGACGAGCGACGAGCTGATGAAGGTCAACAAGCTCGTCAAGCTGTGCACCCGACACGGAAAGGAGCTGGGGCTCTTCTGCCGCCGCTGCAAGGAGCCGCTCTGCATCACCTGCTCCGACGAGGAGAAGCACGACAAGCACAAGAGCGACATCACGCACCTCAGTGGCTTCTACTCCTACTTCTACCGATACACGGAGATGAAGACGGAGAAGAAGCTGTCCAGCCTGCAGTCCAGCAGCGCCGTCGGTCAGTCGATGCTTTGTGAACTTGGGTGGGATTTGTGGCTTTGGGTTTTCTCCTTTTTTCAAATGGGTTCAGCAGAAGACGCTCGTGTCCCTGACAAACGACGCACGCACGCAGAAGTAAGGTTCCGTGGGCTCCAATGACTCGTACACAAGCACAAGTCTACTTTTGCCAATCCAACAACTGGTCTGAAGTTTTGTTTGACATGTTCTTCTTTCTGCGAAACATAAAATTTGATCCAGGGCCACAAGCCACGAGGAACGTTGTTCTGGGATGTTGTTGGGTGATTCGATGCAGGTGTCCCTTTGCGCACAGGTATTGCGCCTTTGCCAGCGCAGAGCCTCCTCGATGCGAAGAGTGTGTTTTTGTTTTTCGGAGTCTCTAATGGGCTGTAGAACCCGGATATTGGGCCTGAAACAATTTCACACCACCCGAGCCCGATCCAAGTTGCAACTTCACAGCCCAGTAAACTGACAAATGTCCGGTCCACAGATTCTGACAGTTTTGTGATTATTTGATTTCCCAACCTTTTTCTTTGCATCCTGCTTGCCAGCCAAGGTGTCTCCAACAACTGCTGCGTGAGACGAAGGTCTCGTCAGGTGCACGCTTTTACGTGAACACCAAAGGTGTTCTGGAATTGCACTCCAACAGCTTTGTTTGCACGTGCACAATGGATGTTCGTTCCCAACTTTCCGTCATGTTAACTCGTTGTCACGTTGAAACAGTCAGGACAATCTGGGGCAAATGACTTCACAATTGTGGATCTGTTTGTTTCAGGCGACACGACGAAGGACCTGCGCATGCGCCTCTCCGACTGCGACACGGTGCGCGCGACGATCGGCGTGCACAAACACGCGCTCGACACGGCCGTGACGCACGTGGCAGAGCGCGAGAAGTTCAACGTGATCCGTCTGAACGAGATCCGCAAACACATCGACCACATCACGAGTGAGATCGAAGAAAGCATCCAAAACATGACGGAGTCGGAGAAGAACAAGCTGCTGCGGTTCAGCGTCCATGTCGACGACATCCTCAAGGAAATCATGGAGGTGAAGGACACGGGATCCTCCATCCTGGATCGCCAATCGGACCAAACCAAGATCCACAACGCCCTCGAGTTCCTCGACAACTTCGAGAGTCGGATGGGTGAGATCCTGGGGAAGATGAAGGTGTTGCGGTCGTGGAGGGCCATCAATATGGAGACGGGAGCCAGAGACGAGGAGGTGAAGTCCCAGGTGCAGAGGCTGGTCGGGAAGCTGAGCTTCAAGGAGATGGAGCTGCCGCTGCCCAAGCTGCACGAGACGCAGATGAAGGTCGTCAACGACGCCGACGCGCTCGTCGAGCGGCCGCCCGAAATCGTCATCGACGAGGAGAACGGAGCGGCCTCGTCCTCACCCACGTCCACCATGTCTCCAACCTCGCCCAGTATCAACGGCATCGACGAAGATCAACACCCACTAGAAAATGCAGCGGAACCCAAAACCAAGGAAAAGAAAAAGAAGAAAGACAAAAAGGAAAAGAAAAAGGAAAAAGAAAAGGACAAGATAGTGGAAGACGATACATTTGATGAAAATGAAAATGAAGAGCTGAAGAAGTTCAAGAAATCCAAGAGTCGAAGCAATAGAAGAATGTCGTACATGCTATGAATGCAACACTACTGCAGTTGAAGAGTCACATGCAAGTCTTTCATTCGAATTTGGTTGCCTAAATTTAGGTTTTCCATGAGGGAATGGCCTTTTTTTCGTGCAGTTCTTTGCACGGTTCAATTTTATTTTGCTTTGTCTTTTTGACAAAACCTCCACAAAAGAATATAGTTTTGTACAGTTAAACAAATTGAAGGAATGACTCGTAAAATTTGAAAATATCTAGCTACTCAACTGAATGTTGTCTGTAGCAGGTGCTAGTCATAGCCACTCGTTGTGGTTGCACTTTATGTTCCATTTTTGTTTGTCTGTGCTTTTTTCTTACAATTTGAAGGCCATTTTCTCTGTGCTGAAGTGCAGAGAAAATGATTTGTTTTTGGCCCGATGCTTTTGTGGTGTCCTGAGATTTCCCGGTGCCCATTCCCATGGTCCAAAAATTGGAATTTGATGCCTTCAAAATCTTTTTGGAATGCGTAAATTACCTTTGGCGAAGCCCCAGAACCCCACAATTGCCCAAAGCAAACTACACGCAGTAGTGTCATATTTGTAGACGTAGACTTGCTTTCCATTCTTTGATGTTGGATTTTAGAGCTTCTGTTTCATTGCGAGTAGAATGTAGATCAGCTTGAGCAACGGCAATTCAGGCTTCACCGTCGCGCAGCTGAGAATTTGCTTTTCGTCCTGCATGGGAAGTCAACGAACTACGAGTATGAGGAATAGATCTGCGCAACTGCATGCGTGAAGTTGGCCGTGCAGTGCGTTCGACAACTATGCCTGGCTACCATCGCAGATTGATTCACCCAGAAATTTCATCTCGAGTTGTTCCTGTTTGAATCAATTGGTGAGGGAGGGGACAAAGCGCAAATGTTACGTTCACTCATCTGTCGACTTTTTTCTTTGCTCTTCCTTTCCTTGCAACATTTGAACGCTTGCCAGCTTGTTAATTGCAACATACGAGGCAAGTTTTTTATATGTCCGTTGTTTCGCCGACAGAGACAAGAACTTCCCACGGATTTTTGCCAAACTTTCAACATACCTTGCCAACTTGCCAATAATGTCAACAGGAGCACAAAATTCATGCCAACAGCAACTTAACAGGTAAAAAAACTCAGGTAAAGTTGGGCTTCTCATGCAGTCTTGGCGAAACAAGGTAAAGGGCACTCTGTGTGCAACAACAACAACAAGCATCGCCATGTGTGATCAACTGACCCACTTTCAGACCTTCATTGCTGGAGATCCAATCAATTTTGTTCTCATCTGACTGGCTGTTCTCAAGGAAAAGTTGATCATAGACATTCATGTCAAAGCCTGACCAAAAACCGCGGACATTTCCCAATTTTTTCGGCGAAACAACGGGAATATAAAAAACATGCCTCGTATTTCTCCACGGGTGTCTACAGGAAAGACGCAGTCTTGCCAACTTCCTCTCTTACTCGATAAAATCAGCATCAGTAAAGCTGACACGGTGTGAAATCTCGATCACAAATGCACCACGTAGAAATGTTACTGATGGTAAAAATGACAGGTCTTTGTGAAAATATTACACAAGAAAACAAGTTGATGGAGAAAACAGTCGGACTGCAAGATCTATAATTGTTGGACCTGATCGCAAGAAATCGACGCGCACGGATTGTTACGCTCCTGAAAACAGCGTCTGTCAATTGGTGTTTTGTAGTCGCAGCGACACTGACTGGTGCAAATTTTGGAAAATGTCAAAAGAATCTTGGTGAACTTTGAAAAAATTACGTTCAATCTGCTGTCTTGTTGTTTCATGCTTGCTGACATTCTTTCAGGCTTGTTGTATTCACGTGCACGATTCCACTGATTCCCCAGAAACAAGCATCTTTCTCGTATCACTCATCAAACCACTTTCGAGCCAGTGACTCCAGATATTCCACAAACTTTTGCAACATCAAAGGCACACGTCAATGCACAACAGCGGCAGTAAGGATTGCATACAAACGTGTTTTCACGTGCAAACGTGTCTTTCTGCGTACAAAGCCCTGGTGGATCTACATGGCAGGGAGTTGTCATTGAGCAGCGCCATTCTGACCGACCGCCAACCCAAATGGAAGTGAAGAAAATTTGCAAATACTGAGGTGACAGTCACCCACCCAATATATATCCAGGGAAGTCAGGAGCCTGAGCCCCACCTGTCCCTCTAATTTGCCCCACCCCCATTTTTGCAACTCCTCCGAGGGTCGAGCATCAGTCGAGCCGCACGGAGCCCCCACAACCCGATCCTGAATCGAGGATTGTCCAGTCTTGCTTGAGGCCAGCTGCTTTGTGCTTGAGGGTGCGGACACACTGGCGTGTGACGGGACAGCCCGTGCTGCGTGACGCGACGGCCCGTGCTGCATGCAGTGCAGTTCAGACATACTGCATGCAGCACGGGCCGTCACGTCATGCAGCACGGGCTGTCCCGTCACACGCCAGTGTGTCCGCACCCTCAAGCACAAAGCAGCTGGCCTCAAGCAAGACTGGACAATCCTCGATTCAGGATCG
>JAAUXT010092212.1_pt1 | contig 15558 bp, 18 predicted proteins | sample 7278171 | NCBI WGS metagenome assembly JAAUXT01 (sample SAMN14350112, study PRJNA611818) | marine sediment metagenome | isolation source: surface marine sediment (1.8m) | place: French Polynesia: Moorea | collected 2018-08 | reverse complement strand
TGGTCACACTCGCCTGCAGTTCATCCAAGGTCCTGATGTTGTTGCTGGCCAGTTGGGTCTTCAAATGAGGGAACAAAAAAAAGTCTGAAGGGGCCAGGTCCAGCGAGTAGGGCAGGTGAGCCAGGAGGGGGATGTGTTGAAAGAAAGCCAATGTGATGGAGGATGTGTGCGACGACGCATTGTCGTGGTGGATGACAAATCTCCTTTGTTGAGGGTCACTGCTGTCAAGATCCTTCCTCCAAAGGTCAGGGCGTTTTCTGCGTATCGCCTCTTTCAACCTTGTGAGTACTTCCAGGTAACAATCAGAATCCATGACCTCTCTGGGTGGCAAAAAGTCGATCAGAATTGGCCCTTGTTCATCCCAAAAGACTGTCAGCATCAGCTTTCTCACCGCACGCTGCCGACGGGCTTTGATTGGTCGCAATCCAGGGCTGCCCTTTGGGATCCACTCCAAACTCTTCTGCTTCATCTCAACCTCTCTGACACTAACCCAACTTTCATCACCAGTCACTACTCGAGACAAAAGAGAGTCATCTTGACTCACCCATGCCAAATTGTCAGTGCAGATTTTCCACCAGAACTCTTCTTGTGCAGGTGTAAGCAGCTTCGGCACCAGCTTCGGGGCAACCTTTGACATGTTGAGTTCCTTCTTCAAAATCCTGTGAACACCAGTTTTGGGCAACTGCAACTCCTCAGACAACAACCTCACAGTCTTCCTGCGGTCAGTGGCTAAAGCTCTGTTCACTCTGTCAATGTTGGTTCTGGATCCAGTTGTCCTCCGGCGCCCAGGCCTCTTGTTGTCCTCAGCAGATTCACGAAATTCTTCCTTAAACCGTCAGTACCACACCCGCACTCTGTTCTTTGACATGCAGTTCTGTCCAAAAACCTCTTTCATTTGACGCCAACATTGAATGGGCGTGGCCCCTGTCTTACTTAGAAACTTCAAGATTGTGTGTTGTTCCACTTTCCTTTTGGTCAAAGCACTCGGAGCAGGCAAACAAACCACTAAAAACAACCAAACTTTGAACATTTTGAGTAACATGCTTGCAGCGGAAGCTCCAGTGATGAGTGAGTCGACCAACTTCACGCGGTCGTACTCAGTTGACCCTTGCTTGCAGACACAACATTTCCGCAGCAGCACAAGGCCAGGGTCAAGGTTTGATCATTGCACACCGGAGGAACAAGAGGAAAGTCCGAAAAGTCAGAAAAAATCGGACAGAAACCGCTTTCATTGGGACTTCCCTCGTATTGGATCCACACTGCGATCAACCCCTCCGTGTAACGCTCTGTGAAAGAAATTGGCTGAAAGACGAAGGAACAAAGAAACACTGAACAGGGGCAATCCCCCACCTCTCAACCATTCTTCCCAAAGCCCCTGTCACTCAGTGATGACACATATTTGTGTACGAAGTATCCTTTTCCCAAAAGGAGGATAACGATTTGTTTGCTGTTGAATGGTAACGGCGGGAGAGGTGTTCTCCTCACCTGTTGGCTCGCAAACACCGGGAACTGTTTGCTCACATCTATCCACACCGCGTGCGCGGGCCGGTGTCATGGGACCATGAGACCCAGGTTCTGACGGTGTTCCACCAGGTCTCCCAGTTCCGGGACCTGGTACCCGGAGACCAGGGTCACTGGGAGGCCTGAGGGAACCTGGCCTCACAGCACGACGCGTGCCGGGTGCCTCACAGTGCCTGAGGCGTCTCTGAGCCGTCACACCGATCGGAGCCGGGGATACAGAGCGATGTCCATGACACACACACCGAGTCGTGAGGCGTTTCGCTCAGCTGACACACATCGCACAGGGTTCTTGGCAAAACCGTGGGTGTGCGAAAAATGTGAAGACAGGCGCAAGCGCACGACTTTTGCATGTGTGTGTGTGTGTGGGGGGGGCAGGTACGATCTTCGTGAGGCTCGTCTGGGTGGGAGGGGGAGGGGTTGCAAGATATGTCCGGGGAAGAACCTTCCCCCACCAGGATAGCATGACATCCAACCCCTGACGTCTTGCCCCAAGCTAATGCTTGTGCGTAACACAGGCTCATTTAAGCCGTTCACGCGGTCATCTTTTTGACGTCGGCGTCAAATTTAACATTGAACCCAATGGTGGAATTTTTGACGTCAGCCTGAAGAACGACCGGCGCGTCACCCAATGTGAAAACTCCTCACTCTGAAGGACGCGCCTGTGTTTGCGTGCTGACGGCGCGCGTACCGTACCTTGTTGGCTGAGTTGACGTCGAAGTGGTTGGCGGTGTCGAGCAGCTGCTTCATGGCCGGGAGGTCGGCCGAGTCGACGGCGTCCATGAGTGCGACGAGCACCAGGTTCTCCTCCTCAGAGTCCTGCAAGTAGGGCAGAGAGTCGAGATCAGAAAGGTCACAGAGGACGGAAAGGTCATGAGGCCTGATCGACTGGGGTACGAAGCGAGTGTGAGGAAAAGGGTGAAGCTGTTTCAACAACGAACTGCACAGATATGGAAACTGAACGAATTGGGTGTGAGTTTTGGTTCTAGTTGACCAATGATTGCACCTGCAGGTCTGAATGTGCACAACGGCACCAACAAGTTACACGATACACACGCTCCATGACTGCACATCTGCAGAATTGCGCGGCAGAAGTTCTGCCACGGAAACGGTGCAGGCGCCTGAGCATTGTCTTAAAATGTGCGGCGAAAGAGACTGAGGGGTGCCTGGGCGGGGCTGGTGTGAAACGACTCCACTGGACGGATTCACCGTCCAACTGCGGAGGCGTTGAGGCGCACGTGTTGGGAGCGTATCAAAATGCGTTCAATGTCCATCACTGATTTCCAAATGGATTTGGTTTTCACAGAGGGGAAGTTCGCGTGTTGCGGAAACTGACCCGAAGCGCTTGTTTCAAGTCGTGGTCAGTGCGGGGGACGAGGAGTCACTGGGCGTTGCGTGCGCTGAATGTAACACGATCACGCTGGGCAAACATCACAGTGTCGGTCTGTACCACAAGCACACACAAACACGCAACCACAGGTCCAACTCGTAACGCGCAGGTAGAACGCACACCTACGAGCGCAAATTGTATGGGGAAGCAACACACACGACAAAATGTTGACAAAGCGCCACCCGTGCTTTTGACGCACCATTGTGCCCCCAAATTTTGCGCCTTGAGAAGGGGTGCGTCTTGCACTCGTACACGGGTGTCAAAAACACTGTTTCCTTGGGACCTTGACACTACCAAGCTTAAAGGCTCAATTCTGGACGCGTCTCATACGTACGTCCGCTCACACGGGTAAATATGGTGCGAGATGGAGACTTTTGACTTCAATTTGTCTCAATCCAGCCCTTAGTTTCCTCGAAAACTAACTTTCCTCTTCGGGGGTTTACAGCAGAGCTCAATTCTGCGTTCTAAACACAGCAAATAGATGGCTGCGTAGGGAGTTTTCATCACTGCAAATAGGGCCAGCATCGATTTCTACCGTCGTCCCGTGATGCAATATCAGCTCGTTTCAAATGGAATGCAAACACTCTCTTTGCACAGAGCGCCTCAAAGCGGCGTTTTTGCTCTGTCTGCCTACAGATTCTTTGCTTTCTTTTCGCATCGAAAGGAGAAAGGCACTTTTGGTACGATGAGCAGATCTGCGGAGTGGCGATTCGCTGGTGAAAATCCTCGTCTGTCGGTCCTTGACATCTTGTCTTGTGTGTTCGACACAAGATTTCTTAGACCTGCAATTTTTTTTTGTCTACTTCCAAGATTCTTCTTCAAGAGATCTTCCTCATGTTTCAGGGCGCGAGTGGTTCTGCGAATTCAGTGTGAACACTGCAAGACAAGGATTTCTCATCCAAGCAAAGAGAGGCAGACCAGCACTGGCATTCCAAACCAATTTTCCAGAACCAGAATGCCGGGTCCTGCTCACTGGACCAATGACGCAGTTTCAACCGCTTCTTCCGTCAACGACGCTGTTGTCAGAATCAGTCACCAGCATCACTGTTCCAAGTTTCCTTCGCTGCTTTGCGAACAAGACATGGCACCGGATCATTTTTTTTTGTGTGGAACTACAGTCTGCAAAACTGCAGCTCACCGTCACGACTCAAAATATTGTGCTGAACAGTTGCCATCCAACAAAGGGAACAACAAACAGACACAAAAGCAAAGCAAAAAGAGAAATGCCACCAGCAATTTCAATTTGCACATCACCAATTTCTTCGCGTGAATCAAAGGAGAGGCGAGACATCAGTTGCACGAAACACAGAGCCTGAAATGTCATGTTCCCAGGCACTGTTCCGGCGGAGACCTGGAACTCGCTCCCAATCGTCTTCTGAATCTTGGGGTCCACGTTTGTGTGTTGAACACCCAGCGAACGTGTGTGTATGTGTGTGTGTGTGTGTGCGTGCGCGAGGGGTTGAATTTCATGAGGACCACACAGCAAGTATGAGAGCGTCCTTCTTGTGTGTGTGTGTGTGTGTGTGTGTGTGTGTGCATGTGTGTGTGTGCGAGGGGTTGAATGATGACCTCAGCAAGTATGAGGGCGGCACGAATTCTCTCGCTGGTTTGCACACCGCGTGGCAGTCCAGCGGAAAATTCGTGGACATCCCTCGAACCAGCGCCATTTGACTTCTGTCACCCATTTGTCAACGAGGCGAACTTGAGGCGAACATCAAGTTCTGCCAGGTTCCATTTGCTTCTCATTGAAAACACATCTACTGCGGCTCAATATTCCCTTACCACACACAACAACCATCTCCCAACTTTTTTTTGTTGTTTGCATGTGGCACGCTCGTGCGTGTGAGAGTAACAGCTGTCACTCACTCAAACTGGATATATTGGAACCCTTTTGCAGGAAACATCCTGGACTACGAAGCGTGAATTTCAAACAAAAGCAACACACGCTGCACCCATCACCGTCTCTGTTTACACACTGGACTGCAAACATGGCTGCATATGTCAAATTTATTGTTGGGAGAACGATGCAGTAAAATTTATCTCTGGCCACATCATCCACGGCTCAACTCCGGTGCTGTATGAATAGGCGCACTGTGTCTGCATCAGTGGAGATACACTTGGACCCAGTTTCCCTTCATATCTGAGACCTAAGCAAGCGTAAACAACGGGTATTCAAAGACCAGACAGAACATTGCCTGTGAAGCTCGGGATATTCCTTCACGTACAAAGGTCAGAGCCCAGTAATGGTGGAGTGAAAGGTGAATTTGTTCTGTCCCTCCATCTCGAAGTCGGAATGCATTTTCCCCCTGGTTGAGTTCGCTTTGGCGTAACCCCGGAGCAACCGCGAGCAACTCGTTTTCATGACAGCATTTCACATGATGAGACACTGCAAAATGGATGAAATTCGGTGATAAAGTTCAAAATCTGGCCGACTTCACGGTGCTGTGTGGCTTCTTCACTCAGTGATGACGGGTTAAGCTGAATTCATATGGAGGTGCGGCACGCGTCATGCGTTTTGCGGCATCATTGACTCCTGTGTCCGCATATTTCTTGCGTCAAGAATCGATTCCCAGTGAAAATCTGCAGCAAGCTACCTGCGGCACATTGGGCATCATGTTAAATTTTGACACTACCCAACATTTTTCCGCAAAACGCAGAACGCAATGAGTTTGCCGCAGCTCTATATGAAGCCACCTTTAACTTCTCACAGTGTGGCTCTTGTGAGGCACAAACTACACTTCTGCAGCCACTCTGTCGTGTCGTACTGATAAATTGTTCACAGGAGTTCGTGTGGACCGCGACTTCCTCAAAGGGGACGGCTGAGCCTGACATGGTGTGGCGCACAGAGATTGCGGCTGTGAACCGCACCTGGAGATGTGGCAAATCGGAGTGGGGGGGGGGTGCAAGCACAAAGAGGCAGAGGAAAACATACTGACTTATCAAGGCAGATCACAAACTGCAAGATGCTGCTGCTGAAGAGAGGATTGCCAGCTTTGTCATAAGACTGAGAAACTTTTTGGTCAAATGAGTGATTCCTTGCACAAAATTGACTCGTATTCTGTGGGCATGGCTGCGTCTTGTTCCGTATTCACAGGAGAATGGAGCAGATAATAACAACAGCAACTCTGACAAAACGTTTTGTCCTCAGAATGCTTCAGGCAGCAGCGATAACTTTCCTCAATTCTCTCCGAAACGACTGACGCTTTTTTCCAACTTGCTGAGCAATCACCCCATCGGAGGCAGCACAACCCTCAGATTCTTTCTGTCCCTGTTATCTCCGCAAAGGCTGACGTGCCGTCGTCACCCATTGCGAACCCAGGAACAATGCGCTTTGGCCCTCAATTTTGGGCACCAAGGTCCCATGAAACAATAGCTCACACCCAGTGATGCACAGTCCCACTTTCGGCATATTTTCTTGGGGTGCACAAGAACACGGGTGAATACGGTACAACCTGCTGAGCATATCACCTCATCTGGAAAAAAAGTTTCCCTTTCCTTGTCCTTTCAGAGCACAGCTCTCTGTGAATGGACTTCTTCTGCCAGCATCAACACTTCTTTCACAAGCCACACAACACAGACACCCTGACCTATCCCGCAGTGCCAACATTTGCCCACAGGATTAGGAACCGCCACGCAAGTCTGTTCACTGCCAGATTTCCACAAAGGCGACTCAAAACAGACCGCCACAACGCAGAGCCTTTTCCCACAGACACGACAACGAAGGATTCCCACGGTAACAAGTCAAGGGTGGCGAGGGTCCCAGGGACAACGAACAGTTTCTGTGTGCAGTGCACGGAATAAGGACGACACGCATTTTTCAGTCTGAGCACACAACACAACCCGAGTTTCCTCCCTTCAGCAAAGAGAACAGAGAAAATTCCCACAAAATACGGCAATTGTAATGTTTGAAACATTTCCCAATTGATCCACCTGATTTTGAGTTGTTGATGTTGTTTGTGGTTGAAATGGGAACAAACAGGAAATTGCGTTGCCTGACAAATTGCCAGATCAATAGAATCTTGGCAATTCCCTGATCTCGCCTCAGCGGTCTCGAATTGCGCAAAACGAAACGTTGAATGCCTCCCAAGAACAATTAAAACGTTGAAATCAATTCCAACCGTATTCATCCATTTGACGCACATTTTTGGCCATAAAAGTAAGATTCATTTGAAGAAGTGCGATCTGAACATGGTTTCGGTGGGATCTCGGCACCAGAAAATTGAGGCAAACAATGGGGAGCATCATGCACATGGGAATGAGTTCACCATTGTTCCAACGGGGTGGAGGTGTCGAGACAGAAAATCAAAAGAAAGGGTGTGTCTGGCACTTGGGGTGTGGCTTACACACAGGTGGTTACGGTGTGGATTTATCAAAGTTTCGATGGGATCCCAGTTCCAGAAAAATCAGGCAAACGACATGGTGCATCTTATTCGTGGACGCGACGACTTCTCCACGGGTGAATACGGTAACGAAAACAGCGAACACACGTACGTTACTCTTGGAAAATGTCAATGCCTCGCATTATGAGGGCGTGTGACTGGGCGTGGTGACGGGTCTGCTGCCTGCAGACAGACTCTGGAAACAATCACAGCGCCTGGCGCACGTTAATTCCCGTTCATCATGCTTCTCACAGAGATACAGACACAACAGACACCATCACCATTGCGCTCGGGGGGGGAGCTGGGGAGGGGTAGGGGGGTTTCAACGGAAATTTGCGTTTGACCCTACAAATTTTCAGTGTCGACTCTCAGTTACTTGATTTTGTCTTGTCTTTTTCTGTTTTCAGTCACACAAAAAAATCAAGAGAAATTCGATGTCGTGCTCCCTGCAGCCCTTGATGTGTTTCAGTTTCTGAATCTGACCACGACTCAAAACCCGAAACGCCTGTTTCCTCACATCAAAACAAATCTTTTCACTGGAACAAGACAATGACCACCCCTGACCATGGAACAACTGCACAAAGTCTCTCTGCAAACAGGAAAACAGTTCACGCACAAATTTTTGTTCGCGTTGTGCACCTGTACACCACCGGTAACCTGAGACCACTTCGTGCTTTGCTTCTTGTCTGAATTCCACGCTGAATGCATTAACAGGGTTACGGACACCCATCCAACCTGGGGCACGTGAAAACACGATTGGTAAATGGACACCAAAGAGGCCTGCCAAATAAAGAACTGTGACAGAAGAGAAAAAGAAAGGGGACACGAAATGGAAAATAATTGTGGGCGGATCGAATGAACGAACCAAAGTTTGGACCCACACCTTTGACAACTTGAGACCAAACTCACGACTTGGGGGTTCAACACACAAACTTCCTCAACTGTGTCACAACCATGTGCAACTGAAGATCTGCCCCATAAAATTGGTTCAAAATTTCTGCTTTTGCCCCATCAAAAACGCATTCAGTGGCAGAGATACACTGAAACTGAGATCTTTATTTGGCAGTGCTGTCCGACATGCAAGAGCAACCAAACAAGTGGTACTTGGCACCCTGCGCCGTAGCGTGATGTGTTCGCTTCTCCTACAACTGGGTTCAAAGCGCACTTGGAATACCACAGGAACACGACACTAAGTAACAACACGATAGTGTACAGAACGTTTTCAGTCATGCCCTGTTTCAGTACAGTTCCCGTCATAATTCACGACACAACAGTACAACTCGATATGTCCCCCTCTCTCTCTCTCTCTGTCGCCTCGAATCCACGACCGCGAGACAACAATACGATCTCCATTAGCAAAAACTCTCGCCTCGGTGAACGACAACATAACCAGCGGAGAGAACTTCATGTCACCGGATGAGGAGAAAAGTCATTTGAGTCTCCGCGCTTTTCTTCCGCAAATCACACTTGTGGTTGTAAGTATGAAAGCGTTGAGTTTCACCCAGGGTTTGTCGTATGTCGTGTTGAACACATACTCGTGCACAAGACCCCCACAATTGCCTCTGTTTTCTGATGCAAAGGTCCTTTCAAACAGGCCACACTCACTCTGGGATCTGTACACCCCACCCCTTCTTCTGTGGCTCAAATTTGGGGCAACAAGGTAGGCCTTGCAGACTGCAAAATCATTGCAGTCCAAAATTCCTGCACAAATCCTGTGGGGACGAGACCTTCAGCTTCTATTAGTTCACCGCGAAAAAACTGCAGGGCAGAAGTCGCGGGTCTGTCCCGTCACGCCCAGACTCGGCAAACCTGAGCGAACATTTGATCCCCAGTCTCTCTTTGCAACATGCCAAGACTGGTTGTCAAGAACACTGAGCACGCTCTGTGTTGGGGGACATTTCATCTGTGCCTTGCAGCCATGCACACATATCTCGTTTCTCAGTGGGAACCTGGCATGCTTATACAGCACCTTGCGAGCATGTCGTAAACAATAGCCATGTCTGTTTGGTACACAAGGATGGCATTGCCTTCGTGACGGCATAACTTCGCAGCATTGCCTGTCACAAATGGATGGATTCTTGTTCTTCACACGGCTTTGCAAGTCAGACGTGAACAGAAAACTCACACGCCACGCAGCTTTCAGAATAAGAAGCAGTGCTCAAGGCAACTGCAGTGCGAAGTCCCTTGTCGGTAATGAGGTAATGTCGTCGATTCTTCCTTATCCTCCTTGTCTTCTCTGTGGGTGGGGATTCCAGGTAGGGGGAGGGGGTCCAGTGGGGGTTGGGGAGGGGGAGGGGGGTTGGGGCAGGGGGAGGGGGCAGGGGACATTGCACCCACCTTGCCATATATATACTGCATTACCACACGGTGCTTCGCCCTGAAGGGACTTCGCACAACAAGTCAGTGTCTGAGAACGAGTGGTATTTGAGTACAGCATATGAGTATCTTCACGCAGTACTTTTCGTAAGTTTCTGACAGAACAACTATCTGAGTACCTGCAGGTGAAAATCGCAGCATACTGGATTCAGAGTGTTTTGTGCATCGAACTCGGTGCTTGCGATGAGTATCAAGGACCTGTGCGTGTCACTGTGCCGCAACCGAATGAACTGTCCTGCCGTTTTGAGACAACAACACAATCCGTGTGTACGTGTGTGTGTGTGTGGGGGGGGACGCCAAGTCGCATACATGATGTTCTGAGTGTTTTGTGTATCGGACCTACATGTGTCACAGAGAAGTGTTTGTCGGGGATCAAAGAAGCGTGCAATCCTATTGTTCACAGCTTCTCCAGTTTCAACATTTTTGCCTGTCATTTCAGGGAGAACTTCATGCAGGTGGACATCTTCTACCAGGAGCTGAGCTTCGAGGCCATCGCCCAGAACAAGGCGTTTGAGTTCCTGAGTCTGCTGAGCGAGGTCGGTGGCTTCCTGGGTCTTCTGCTGGGCGCCTCTATTCTCACCGTGTGTGAACTCGTGGACTACATCTCCCTGAGCTTCATGAACAAACTCAACGCGCAGAAGAAAATCGCTCCGGTCAACTTTGACCCGAAGTGATGGCGTGTGATGGGGGTGGGTGGGTGGGTGGGTGGGTGACCCAGGAGAGGGGAGATCTGGAAGGGGAGGGACGACACTCGGGCTTTTCACACAGATAGGGTGGGGCGTCAAAATTTTGATGTGGCGCCAGGAATGGACTGGACCATTGTTTATGCTCTCCATTGGGCTTCATGTTAAAATTGACACCTGCGCATCAAAGTTTTGAAGCCAGCAATAGTGAGTTTAAGTGCCACGTTTGAAATTGAAAATGTCAACATCGCATCAACTTTGGACACCCTTACACAGAAAGATTCTGCTTGAGAAACCCTAGTTTTTGGTCAATTTTTTTCAATAATAGTTTGAAAATATAGAATTACTTCTAAAATGTGGAAAAGCTAAGGTATGCAAAACGTTTTTTGACATTCACATTGACGTTTTCAATTTCAAGCGTGGCACTTAAACTCTCTAATAAAGATCTGCCGCCACCCTGCCTGTGTGAAAACCCGTACTCTTGTGATGTGTGGTGTAATGGGCCAAGGACGTGAGTTGGTCTGGAGGTGAGGGTGGGAATTTCTACACCAGGTGTGGCTCAGACTGAGAGGGTTCTAACTCTCCATGAGGGAGGGTGGGGTAAATTTGTTCAAGTTGGGCCTTGTTGGGGGAGGGGGCTTCGGGCAGAGGGGGAGTTTTCTGTTGGTCTGTGATCCTGCATATGTGGATCGAAGTCCTATAGTCCAGCTTGGGACCTTGGTCTTGCACCAGTTGGCCAGGCCTTGTCTGGGAGACGAATGAAGGTCCACTGTCCAAGTACAAAAAATACACATTGAAATGGAAGATGTTCTCACGGCAAGGCAAAACATTGTGTGTGCAAATATTATTGTGTGCGCACAAACAGTTTGTTCCTGTTGCTTGTTGGATCCGTTGTCATGACAGATCTGTGTCTTGCCCAGTAACTTGTGATAACGTTGACCTGCACTCAGGCAACCGGTGATGCATTTCGCGTTGTGATACGCTGACTAATGATGCCTGGAGAATTGCAAAGATTTTGCAGAAATAAATTTTGTTTGAGAACAAAACAAGTTTGTGCCTGCATGGGTGGTTCAACAATGCGTAAATTCCTGGTCGCAAATATGAAACAAGAAGAATGAACCAGACGCAAAAGGGTGAGAGAGATGTCCCTTTGGATGACAATCTGCATTTCGTGCCTGGGACAAACTGGAGAAGTTTGGGTTGACAACGAAAAATGTGGTGCATTCCTAAATGACATTCCAAGAGAATTTGTTTCAACATTATTTTGGGGTCAACTGAAACCATAAAGTTGTGTGTTGAAAAGTGTGTCGGCTTTCTTGAGCCAAGGAGCCACACGAGTATGCACACTTTATTTGAATAGCTTTTGGTTCTGACAACTTCATACAAAGGATAATGACGAGGGAATCTGCAACGAACACTGACTGAAAGAGCAGAAAACAATGACGGTGGGCACCCGAAAGACCCACAACCAAACAGGAAGCACCACACAACGAGGCTGTGGATCTGCAAACACAATTGTGTTGTAGTTTTGTGGTGGGTGGTTGCATTTTTCATGCTGCTGCACTGTCACTTTGCTCAATGCGTCCCGGCCATGAAATGGCCTTTTAGAAATAATGATATTGGCAATCAGCGCACCGGGGGGGTGTCAGGTGCTGATGAAGGTGGATGCTGCAGATAACTCACTGCCGCACACTCAGGGCTGGATCCAGGGTTCAGCCAGTGATGCGCCCCCCCCCCCTTAGTGGGTTGGTACCACGTTGCAAAATATTCACAAAGAACAGAAATAATGACCCAGGCAGCACAAAGCAAGGATGGCATCTTCTGAGTTGAAGTGGTCTCAATCCCAATTTGAAACCCAAATCAAGAACGCAGCACACATTCAAGAGGATAATCTTTTCCCTCACTTGGGTAGCCTCCCTTGCCTGGGTAGATCTATTCTCGAAAACGTTAGACTCCACCACGAATTTGGGCAGACGTGCAAAAGTGCTTCAGAAAACGTAAAAAGATTTTTTTGCAGTTGTGAGGGGCAAACTCCCCTTCTCTGGATCGACCCCTGACACGTGTAATTTGATACAGCGTTTGCACTGTCATTTTGCAATGCAATTATCCAATAGGATTGTGCGGGATTTATATGGAACGATAAACAGCAGATGTGAGGGGAGATGGGAGCAGCCGATGCGTTTGGTTCCTGTTTGGAGTCAGAACGTGATGCTTCAAAACACGTGTCTGTTGGTACAGTTGGAAGTGGGATTCACTTCGTATGAAACCAGATCTTTACTGGGTGTGACACACGTGAAGGGAATCGGTGTGTGAATCTGCCCAAAAAAACTGCGTGAAAATGCTACGGAAGCGAGGGGGACCCGACGCGACCGCCCGGGAAGGCTTCCACTTCGGCCCGCTGGCCGGGTACGGCACCGAGGAGCTCGACCGCAGGGGCCTGGACCAGGACAAGAAGAACATCAAAAACTACAAATGGGCCTCAGAGAAAGACAAGAGTTTTGATTCTGTGCATTTTGATGTGGAGCCTGAGATGGACCCAGATCCGGGGGAGCGGAAGAGGCACGATGTGCAATGGATCTCCGCCACTGACCTCTTCTCATTGGTGGACAATGAGCCTCTCAACTACCAATCATCAGGGCCCCTTTCGGAGGCCTCGGGCCAATCAGAAGATCGCAGGACCTCAACCAGACGCTCCAGGCCCTCAGGACCCTCCAGGACCCTCTCTGCATCCTTCAGGGCCCCAGGGCCTCAGCGCACCCAGCCCAGGCCCACCAGGCCAGCCCTGACCCGCAGACAGAGGATCTACCTGCGCGGGCTCCCGCCCCTGGAGGGAAAGAACGGGGACCAGGCTCCCACGTGGCACGAGTTCATCCGGAAGACATCGCTTCATGGGATCAAGTACATCTTCAGACAAACCGCGTACAAGGCCAGACGGTGAGCTGCACAAACTGCTTGATTTACGAGTTGTCACGTGCATGTGTGGTGTTCTTGGGAACAGATCTCGTGGGTTTACTTCAATATGCTGCGTGGTTTGGAAGTCGGGCCTGACCTTGGGTATAGATTCTGCTCTCAGCAGTCGTCCCACGTGTTTCCGGCCCAGCAAAACGGCCCGCTGATCAAAACATGGGTGCAAGGGCTGCAGCTTGGTCACCCCAAATCTCCCAACAAACAGCTGCTCCCTGTTTCGGATGGAACGTTGAACAATAGACCAGAGGTAGGAGCTCCCCCATGAAGGGAACCAAATCCTGGGTCCCACCTCTGATTGAATCCCTCTGATTTCAGGGTCCTATGGGGCGTCTTCTTGGGAGCAGCCATCGCCTTCTTCATTAGTCAGGTCGGCCAGCGCGTCGCGGTGTACTTCCAGTACAAAACGAACGTCGACGTTCAGGTCAAGTACGTCGACGTCATCGACTTTCCTGCCGTCACCGTCTGCAACCAAAACAACTTCAGGTAACAATGGCCACCAAAAGAAAGAGGGAGGGAGGGAGAGCAAGAAAGCAAGAATGGGGAGTAGAAGGGAAAGAGAGAACCAGAGAGAGACAGAGAGAGACAGAGAGCGACAGAGACAAAGACAGACTGATGGCGACAGAGGAAATGCAAGACTGAAAGTCAGAGAAAGCAAGAGAGGAACTAATTCTCAAGAAACATCAATCTGTGGCGTGTCTGCCTGGTTCAACTTGTTTCAGTGAACACCAGACAAAAGAAATTCACCTGAAGTTTCCAGGTCAATGAGTTTGGTGAAATTGGGGTTGGCCTTTGCGTGATAGGTCGAGCTTGTGTTTTTAGGATCACGGCGACGGTCGCCTGGGGCCTCTACGACTTCATCGACCTCGTCTACTCGTCCAACAACGTCACTGGTACGGACTGAGGAAAGGGGTAGTGAAGGGTGCAGGGGGTGTCGGGTGGGTGAAGGGTGCAAAAATACCTCCAGGGATGTCGCGTGATTTGCTCAATTATCGCCCAAACGGGGTTTAACCAAGTTCCTTCCTTGCGCAGCATGCTGCAACCAAACCAAATGTACTGATCAAGTTTGAACAAAATTGAGCCGAATTAGCATTGAAAAAAGTGCTGTCCACAGAATCTTGTCCACGATGCCTTTTGTGCTTTGCACCTGTTACGTGTTCGGGAACCAGGCGCAAATCACTAAAAATTGAGTGGTGCAGGGGCAGGGTGGTGGGTGGGCGATGGCTGGGGGTCATGCGTGCATGATGCAGGGACGCAGAACACACACGGTACCAGGTATCTGGTACGGTGGGACAAGGTGCAGATGAAAGAAATAAACAAGAAACAGTGCTCAAGGCAACTGCAGTGCGAAGTCCCTTGCGGCGTCGGTAATGTCATCAATTCTTCCTTGTTCATCAATCCTTCCTTGTCCTCCTTGTCTTCCACTAGTCATGCTGTATGAGGGGGGGGTGGTCTGGCCATGGGGGGGTTCAGCCATGGGGGGGGGTTTGGGTGGGGGCAGGGGGGTTGGGGAGGGGGAGAGGGGTTAGGGGGAGGGGGTTGGCGGAGGGGGGAGTGGGGTTAGGGGGAGGGGGCAGGGGACATTTCCATCCACCTTGCCATATAGATCTTCTGCACCACCACATGGTGCTTCGCCCTTAAGAGACATCGCACAATAATACAGGAACACGTTGAATACTGAAGGATACGGACTGCAACACACAAGACAGAGGGTTGACTACAGGGTATATTTTCTGCAGGGTCCGGGTGGTATCAGAACCGGATTGGACCCTGTTGCTGAAGCCGCTGAAGCCCTTTGCGGAGGGGGGGGGGCGAGTGGACGTCATTCGAGAAAGACGAGCAGACAAAATTCAGCAATTTCAAAGCAGGGCGCAAACGGCATTGTTCAAACATTGGTTTTTCAGATCTGGATTTGAGCCGGTTTGACCTGGATGTGAACACAACTGAGTTTATCCTGAGCACTGCACACCAGAAAGAAGACCTCGTCCACAGGTACACACACACGCACACACACGCACACACACAGACACACACACGCACACACACGTACACACACACATGCACACCGAGCACAAAAAAATGGCGCCTGACAACGTCCGCGGTGATTCGAACATAAACATTTTATCGCACGGCACGGGCGTGACATCAAATAATCTCCGATACTATATCTCAAAGATTGCATTTTTCATACCCACCAAGAATCAGTGATGAAAGTTAAAATTTTTCAAGAAACAAAAAAGTCAAAAAT
>JAAUXT010094626.1_pt1 | contig 15560 bp, 16 predicted proteins | sample 7278171 | NCBI WGS metagenome assembly JAAUXT01 (sample SAMN14350112, study PRJNA611818) | marine sediment metagenome | isolation source: surface marine sediment (1.8m) | place: French Polynesia: Moorea | collected 2018-08 | reverse complement strand
GAATGAAGATTGGTGATAGGAGAAGGAAATTAACCTGATGTGGTTCATTTGTATTCATATGGGGCACTGTCAACGCCAAATTAAGGAAATATAAAAAGCAAACCTCGTATCCTATGTACCCTGCGGGAGTTCACCAATCCGACCATTCACTGTGAAGAGGCTGTGGACCAACTTGTTTGCCTTTTTTCGCACCCGGAAAAACGCACAGCACAGAGAAAAGATCCGACGTACACAGCGCCACGAAAGTTCTGGGGGTTTCTCAAGCTCCAAAAGGGCACAACTTGTATCATTGGCAAAGGGGAAAATGTGCACTGGTTCTTTTGATGAGCGGTTTGTTCCCGCTTCTGATGGTGAAAGGGTTCTTTTCTCACCATCGGTCATTCTTTTGTGCAGTGAGGAGGGCGAGATGGAAATGGTCAAGAAGAACGACTTCACACCGACGGCGCTGGAGATAAAGTGCATCGTGCAGAACTGCGAATGTGATGACCAAGACGAAACGCACAAGTGAGAAAAATCGTGGTTTGTCAACCAGTGCAAAAGACGGCACAACAGCTTGGCGTGTTTCGTGTGCGTTGGAGTTAAATCGTCTCAACCACCGTGACAGGTACGAGTTGTACGGGGTGGTGACGCACACAGGCAGCACGCTGGAGCACGGGCACTACATCTCGTACGTGAAGGCGCCCAACGACGGAGACGGACTCGAGCCAACCTGCGTCATCGAAGCCAGGGAGAGGGTGCGTGTTCGCAACAACCAGATCTACCTCGCGCAGACCACAATGACGTGGGTGCACGTGGACATAATTTTGCCCTTTTGAGTGTTGGACGACCATTTTTACACGCTGTTGGAAGAGCCTGAGTGCGGCGCGTTATGTTCTTTTGATAAACGCGCTGTGAGGCATAGCAGCTGACTGTGATTTTTGTCGTGCAGAAAGAACAAGAGGAGCGAGAACGACAAGAGAAAGAGGAGGCAGAACGACAGAAGGCCGAACAAGGGGGAGAGGAAGGAGGAGAAGGCGAGGGCATGGACGTGGACGAAGACAAAAAGGACGACGCCAAGAAGGAGGTTATCTCCATCGAGGATGACGACGATGACGATGGTGAGACTTGTGAAGCATTTGATTGAAGTGAGAACGGAGGTCCAGTGACTCTGGGCAGGAGAGTATTTTGGTGGAAGCAAAAACACCCGGGAAAATTTGAATAAAACCTTGATTTTTTAGACTCAAAAGATGAGAAGCCCAAAAAAGAGGGCGCCGATGCGAAAGGAGACCCCAAACCGGCAGCATCGACGCAGCAACCGAGCCAGGACGACGACGCAGCCGATCCGAACAACAACGCCGACCCCAACAACAACCTGGAGGGACAGGGCGAGGGTGACGGCGGGCGGGGTGACGGGGGCGGGTCCCCGCTGCCCAACCCCGAGGACATCGACACCTCGGGACCCAAGTGGCTGGAGTGTGACGATGAGGTGAGGCTCCGCCGCAGAACAATTTCTTACTTTGGCCGAGTTCATTTCGCCTTCGCACGAAACTCATGTTCACAACTGTGTCTTCCAGGAGGTTCACGTGCTGACGTACAATGAGATGATGGAAGTTCTGTCGCCCAAGGGCACGTCGACGCCGTACCTGCTCTTCTACCGGAAGAAGAACCTGAGTCCGCCGACGCCCGTGCTGAGCCGCGCCGGGTCGCCGAGCGCCGAGGCCGACGAGCAGGACCCCGACGACCACTCGATGCCGCCCGCGCTTCTTATCGAGTGAGCGCCGCCCGCCCCGCCCCACCCCGCACCGCCCTCCCCCGCCCGCGCAGTCCACGCGCACTTTTCGACTGTCAAGCCTGTCCGGTCACCAGGAATGTGGACATTTCAACTTCTGACGTGTAGTTTATCCAATACCAGTGCGAAGTGTTTGACAGTGGAACGTGTCTTCGAACTGGAGACATCGTGTGACATTGTGAGAAAGAAGAAAGTCAAACTCGAGCAACACGACATTTCCATCGTGAGCACCGGCAACACAACCTGCACAGTTCTGGTGCAGGAGGGAACTGAGTGTGACACGCACTGGCTGCGGTTGGATTTTCCAGCACCAACACACAGGAGATAGACAGCCCAAACTGACACCAGCACAAAACTGACGCCAGCTTTGTGTGTGGTTAATTACTTCAGTCTTCGCTTCGATGACGTGCGGCGTGTGGTCCGCAAACAAGTCAAGTTGTATCTGGATTGTGTAGCTCTCGTTGTTTTGTACCATGTAAGAATATTAATTTTGTTCGGCCGTGCAGTATCTTTCTTTTATCCGACAGAATTACAGGACGAATCACCGAATGAAAATCGTAAGTAGTTGTGCCTTGCATTGCCACTGTGAAATTCCAATCGGTTTTTACGTCAAACAATAATTGCGGCGCGATCATAGAAAAGTTCGGTTCAGATGTACATATTTCTTGTGGCTTTCTGGGGACGTAATCGATCGAATATTTGAATGGTTGGGCGTGTCAGACAAGATTCGTCGTGAAATCGGGGGTCGATGTATCTGCCGTGCGCATGCTGCATTGACAGACCTCGGGGTTGGGAGAAGCGTGATTCAAGAAGGAACTGTAGTCCTTGTGCAAACGATACGGCTGGGGGACTCGTCACATGTGGGACCATTGCTCGTGAAAATGTTTCTTCGTTCTTTCAAATCAAAAGTACCTGTAAAATTTTCGCCCGTAATTTGTTTCCCAGTTTGAATATTTTCAGTCCGGTTGTATGTCTTGACGGCATGTTGAGAGCAGTGTTGCTCTGACTGACCAGCCACATTTGTTTGGATCTCACTTGCTGCAGCGTGTGTAAAAACATTCGATTGTGTCAAACGTGGTGAGTTGTCCACATGATTCAGCTCCAAAACACCACATTCGTGCGTTTCCAGTTCGATTTTCAGATTTCGTTGTCTGGATTTGGAAGCGCTGAAACGTTCGTGGTGATTGTGATGAGAACCTGAAAGATGATTGTGATCGAATTTTGTTCTTGTGAGTGGAAAACTGGATCAGAGTGCCGTCATCTTGTCTGATTCGCAAGGCATACAACACTTCATTATTGTCTTCACTAATCTGCAGTCAGATGGACATCGATGTAACGCGCTCGTGTGCTCGGAACACTGAGAGTGTCGGTTTCAGGCGGGTGCAGTTTTCGCAACCGTCTCTTGTGGAAGGAACGAGTTGTGCGCGAAATCTCAATTCCTCGTAGGATTGACTGATTTACTCTTCAGTGCAGTACACTATCAGTTTGTACAAATATCATCAACAATAAAGGAAGAAAATCGAAGTTTTGCTGGCGTGTGTTGACGTGAAGGCATGCGCGAGTGGTTTGTGGTGTCCACTCCTGATTCGCCGTGTTTGGTGGAAACACCAGTGCACTCAGATGCGAGGAGTGCACCGGATATTTCGGAAACCAGCGAAAAATGGTCAACTTGAGACTGGCGTTCGGCTTCACGACAAAGAGTTTCAACCTTTGGCTATCAGATAAGCACCACTTGATTTGAAGCAACATTAACAGCGTGTTCTGGCAATCAACAACACTACCGGTAAGTTGGAAGAACCACGATCACAGTGAACAAATCTACGTGTCGTTACTGAAGTGAATTCTGTTCGGACTGTTGTCGTATCTGTGCCAACCGGACACGAGGGTGAACTGAACGTCACAGTCGTCGTCATCGTCGTCGTCAGGATCCAGCTCGTCGTCATGGCAACCGACACTGCTGCTGCTGCGCGCATCTTGCTGCGACATGGTCTCCATCTGCTTTTCCATGCGCAAGCTTTCCGTCAGGTAGTTCCAAGGCCACGAGTCTTGCCAAATCTAAAACGGTTTCTGATAACTTGGAATCGCCGCGAAAATAGCCATTGATCAAGTGTGGCATCTTGCCCCACCAGTTGGTGCGGCAGGGGCGAAGCGACAACACTCGCGGTGCAAGCAAACGCAGAACACTGGCGGATGAAGCGAACACAACGCACCAATTTTAAAAATCATTTTTTAGTTTATTTAGTAATTCATGTTAAATGAAAAAAAGGTGGAAATGCATGTTTGCATTACTTTTGATCGAAGATGCCTCAAGCATCATGTGCACTCCGAACACACACAATTGCGGACGACGGTGTCTCAGCTCCAGCTGTTTTTGGCCTTGACTGGGTTGGTGTGCAATTTAGTGCAAGGACAGACAGACCGTTTCCCACGACTGTCTTCACAACAACCGTGGCAATGAAAACACTCATTGCAAACTGTGTTATGTGAACAGATTGCAAAGAGCTGGTAAAAATTTGGAGACAATTCTTGCAAAGAAATTGGCAAAATTTGGGAAATCTATGAGAAGATGTGTTCGGAACAGGAAAACAGCTGTTGCGTTCGATAAATGAAACAAAACGACACAACAAAAGTGAAGAACCACGTTCGTGCGAACAAAAGATTCTGCGATGCAAAGTTTTCACTGCTTCAGGTGAAATGAAAAATGTTCAAAGGAACGAATGAATGGGTCAGATCTGCAGCAAGAAATACTAAATTCAAAATGCAACCACGGTTTTGCAACTGAGACAAAACAGACACGTGCAGGGTACAACGGGAGAAAGATTTATCAAAATGTCATTCTTTCCAACCTCAAATTTGTTCGGTTTCAGTTGCCACTCAGTCGAGTTTGGCATGAACAAGAACACTGACGTGTCGAACACCTGCGACCGGCCCGAGCGTTGCAACACGATATCTCCTTGCAATGCGAGGAAATATTCTGACAGTTTTGTTGTTATCTTTTTTTTGGCTTTGGACAAATTTTGTCCACGCGGGATGACGTTGGAGCGTGGTGACAAACCCACGGCGAAAAGAAATTGTTGCGGTGTGGGGCAGTTGGAACACGGCAAGCGTTTCACCCCGTCACTTTTACAAGCACACAACCTGACGGCACCGTGCTGATTGTGCAACACATGCTATTATTTGAGCAGATCGCGGGTGTAAAAACCATGATTCTCCCGAACACACGCAAACCAGTCACGATACATGAAAATCACACGATTTCTTGCAAAAGAGCAAAACAATGACTTCCTTTGTCTACACATTTGCACTTCATTTTTCGTGAAACAAAGCTGTTTCCAAACACTTCACTGTGTTTTTGTGCGGTCTGACTGCAATCTTCTGGACAAGAACATGCGGCACAGCACACGATGTTCCAGAGCTGCTGCGCAGGAGAACAAAGCGCTCTGGTTCCATTCAACGTGACAGGCTTTGATGGCTGTTCTCAGTAAGTACCTTCTATCTTCTGCAGATAAGTTTTCGACAAAAATGACAGGTTGACAAGGCACGGCAGTCACGAACAATTTCTACATCGTCTCTACATCAGCAATGTTTTCTAAAGGTCCATCAGGGTGAGAAAGAAAACGAACAACAACAAAAATTTGCTTGTTTTGGTAAGTGGATCAAATGCTACAAACGAAGGTCAAATCTGTAGGGCTGTCACCGCCGGTTCACTTCGGGAACAAAGGAAAATGACAGACATTTCTGCAAGGTCCACTGGACGAAACAATTTTGACAGAACATCAACAACCGACCAGGTACAACAGAGCTGTTCGACCCGACCGTCAGTACCGCTTTTCCACAGCAACCTCACCATTCAGTGCGGTGACCGAGCTGAGCTGTATCTCCCAATGGTAAAGTGAATTCAGACAACTGACCCATGACTGGCAGTTGATGGTGGGAAACGTCAAGACGCCAGCTGGCGGTCGGATCGAACACATCATTTCACAACTCGGGAACACTCCACTGAGCGCACACGTTTTCATTGCTGCACAGAACTTCTTACACAAACAGGGTTCTTGTCAGCAGCGATGAAAAAAGAGATGGACCAACAACAACGAACACGCAGTTGCGCAGTCTGTTTTTTGCACACTACAACACGCAAATGATATGGCCAGACGAATTGGTTCCAATTTGCAGAAACCATGCGCGTTCACTGGACGATCGGGTGAGCACACCAAGGTCACTTCACACGACCACGTGACGTCACTGCTTTAGTGGATCAAGGTCATCCAGGTTAAAATCGTCGCCCACACTCAAGCCTTGGCTGAAGCCGGTCTGAACAAAAGTGGAAAAAAAGGAACAGGTCAGTATCATGCGGCAAATGCTCACGAGAAATGCATGACGAGCAGCTGAAAATCAATGAATGCCCTGTGTCGATCGGTACTGGGTCGGAATTCCTGGACAAAAGTTCGCAGAACACCCGTGCGCAAACTCGGTACGGAACTGAATCAGCCATGCACATCAGACCGCAACGTCGATTTTGAAACGAGCGGTCGTGATCACACTCTTAAAAATTGAGGTCTGCGGGGAAGGAGCAAGGAGGGGCTGGCAACAAAGCAAACCCGGAGCTTGAACAGAACCATCCAAAAGTTCTTAGTTGAGCTACATCTTGCAGCACACACAATGTCCTGTGGTAAAAACACGATGCGTATGGGAATGACACAGTCACGTCACAAACCGACGATTGTTTCCCAAACTTGACATTGCCTAATGGAAGGCATTCATTCACCAAGGCCTTGACAACTGGTCACATCGGAGAAGACTGGAACAAATTTGGTTCACAAGTTTAGTATCAAAGAACGGAAACGTGCAGCCAATTCAAAATGTTTCAAAATTTGGATTCCGAATTCTTATTCGATTGCAGATAACTGTAAGGGAAACTCGTACGTTGACTGGGATAACATTTTGAAAAGGCAATGCTGAACTCTGACCTGCTACGTTGCGTGGAATTCAGTGAGAGGCCTCTGTTAGAGGGACAAACCGCGTTATCATGCGAGCCCAACAAAGCCACGGTCAAACTTTTTTCAACTATACTCAGTGAAACGAGTGATTATAACTGGTGCAAAGGGTCAGTTGTGGGGACCACAAGCCAGCTGCGGCAGCAAACTGTCGCAGAGTAATTCAAATGAGGCGTTCAACAATTTCTGACAAAGCAGTTTTGCAAAGACCCCCATGAATGAAATCTCATGCAGGTCACTGACAGAAGCACCGAGCGTTTCAGCAACCTTTCCACGCCTTCCTTTCGATGCATACCACAGCCACACACTGTGCGCACAGACACACGATGAAAAAGCTTGCTTACCTGCAGGTCCAGCAGCTCTTTGTCGACCTGTTGTATCTGACGGTCGAATTCAGCAGGAGTCGCTGTGTTTGGGTTGAACGCCGGCATCCCGAACGGATCTGTGCCAACATAGAAACAGGGATTTGTCGTTTTGTACCCGTACAGTGCTTGACATGCCATCCAAAGTGCAGTATTTTGAGCACTTCACTTTTCTCAATGCAGTCTGATTCACACAATTTTAGCCTGAATCTTGCAATTGACAGGCTGAAAGTTCTGTTGACGCAAACTACGAGGCAATATCACAAAGTATGGTCCGTCATGGTCGCTTTTTTGTTCCCACACATAGACTATTGCCTGTTTTTGCAAAAAAGGTCAATCACTTGATCGACGCGACCACCTGCAAAACATGACGGACCGAACTTTGTGATACGAGGATGAATCACTTGTTCTTGGGATTTATCATGTCTGTGACTGCTCCGATCGTTGCGCAACAGACTACAATGCCTGCTGACCACAAGTAGCAAAAGACATTGAAAACTGTGTCAAATGGTTTTGTCATGATCGCTTCTGAAAGCATGCTAAATCCCAAGAACAAGTGATTCATCCTCGTATTACCTCGTACATCTCAAAGGCTACGGTCTCAACGTGGCACTTGTCAGCCAAACACCACAAGGAATAAAGGGGCGTACAACACAACGAAAGAGACTTTCTCCACTCAAACACGCCAAACGCACCTGAGGACGCAGCGAACGGGTTGCTTGGCGACGTGGGCGCCGGCGCGGCGGCGGGCTGCGCCGGAGACGCGCCCGTCGGACTCGTTACCGTCGGCGGGTTGAACGGAGGCGCGCCGAACAAATCCACTGAAAACACAAAACCTTCAGGTCTTGATCTGGTTCAGGGCCGTTCTTGAAGTCACCTTTTCCATGGAGACTTTTCCTGACAAAGGCAAAATTTGTCGCAGAATCACGATGGACAAGCGTGTTTGAGTTTTCTCGTTGCTTTGCTTGTGGTGCAAAACTCTGGTGATCACTGAACGCTTCAGGTGCAAACATGACGCACCGTGTGCATGTTCGTCCACGAACTTGGACGCAACACTTACGAAACGAAATCACAACGCTACGCATCTACGCTTCACAGACCAACGGTCACCTTGGCCTCTCGGTTGACCTGAGGTGGGAGTGGTTGGACCTTGACCCTGGAAGGTTCTGGCAGGAATGGGAGGCGGAGGCGCCACTGAAACAGACGAAGCGGTGCAGACTCGTTGCGGACTTAGAAGATAACGGAAGTGCGTGTGTACAACTTACGGCAGCCACACCAGTCAATGGGAAGACTTGACACACAGCGACGCACACTCCAACCGCAAACATCAGTTCCACGACCCAGATTCAAGATTTGGAAGCGTGTGATTCAGTGTGCCGCACAGTGACACGGCATCAAGAGTGGATTTACACACACAAGTGTCGACAACAATGAAGTTCTGGGCACAAAAAACACGTAAAAGTGCAATAGACTCCAGTTCCCTTTTTTGAAAGATTGTGTGTGAGCTTGTGATGTGATGAGTCTGGAATAGACGCTGACAAATATACTTAACTGTAGGTGCGTTGGGAATGGAAAATGACAGAACATCAGCTGCTGATCGCGAAAGCCACAAAACCACATGAATAGCCAAAGTTCACAGCGTTTTGCTGGCAATTTTGTCCTCGTCATGTGTCAACGATAGACCAACTGGAAGCCAGTTTTCGTCGACAAGTGATTTCCTGCATGTCGATCCCTTACACAGGAGAGACCATCACCCACAAAGAATCCTACCATTTACTGTCGACGATTGAAACCCATGTCCAGCTCATTTTTTGTCTGCTGTAGAACAATAAAATGTGAGAGACTTACAGGCGGGGACGTCGGTCGTACCGTTGGACTGCCTTCCCGGCGTGCTGTGCGGCTGGTCGTCCAGGATGAGGTTCTCGAGGCGCCGCCCGACGACAGGAGCCTCGTCCGGCCGCGTCGACAGCCCCTGCGGCGGCAAGAAGCGACACTCCACCGTGAGCGCGAAGCCAGAGGCAGCGAACGAAACAACATTGGCTTGTCCTCGAGCGGATCCAGGATGACGGCCAGTGTCTCCTACTCTCCGAGGCACCAAAATAGGGACGATTGCCCTATTTTTGGCGGGTCAGGGAGAGTCAATTTTCGCCATGGGCCAGATGGTGGCTCATGGAACCGCTGAAGGACAGTCACGCCAGAAGACAGTGTTGGGGACAACTCAATCATACACCTTGTTCATTCGGATTCTAAAAATTGTATTCCTGTTTGCTGAATGAGGAGAACACAATTGAGAGAACATTCAGGATTTTACTGTTCTGTTGTTGGGAAACCCCATTTGCTCACAGGTTCGTTTTCAAGAATGCCGCGCATAGACAAGACCACAGAGGCAGCAAGTAGATCGAGTGCTGGATGCAACATGGATCTACAAGCGATACATCAAGGAGTTTTCGTCAGCAAAACTTGTTTTTTGTTGCGAGCAATACGACTGACATTGCAATTCACAAAGAACATTGGCCTCTTTCTGAATTATGGTGCTGACACGTTGGCACAAGGAAAAGAACAACGAAATCTCAACTTTCAGCAAGTGCTAAATGTGCTACGGAAAACACGTCTCTCTCTAGAAACACGTGGGAAACAAAGACGCTCATCCGGCTGCAGTAAAATGTGTGCGCGAAGACAAAAGTGACTCGTTTGCAAGTCTGAAGCCTGGTTGTCACAAAACAATTGCGTCAAAGCAGCGGAGTTCTTTGCATGCAACAGGCGACTAAAGTTTCCAGAAGGAAGTTGTCGCAAGAAACAGCAGCACATGTTATTTACCTGTGACTTAAATATCTGAAAATACAGAAACAAAATGCGCACTCATCAAAACACCTGACAAAGTCGGGCTACCAACTGTCAACGCAGGACCTTGCTTTCCTACGGATGGGGCTTGGGAAAGGAAGGATGGCACACGTTGGTGGAAGTTTAGTCCACATGCGGCAGTCATGCTGAGAGGCCGGGGCTCTACCTGAGGGCTCGCGAACGGGTTGGTGGGGCTGGCGGCTTGTTGCGCGGGACTGGCTGGGTTCTTGGTTCGCTGACCAACGGAAACAGGCGACTGTTCGTTCTGCTACAATCACGTTCACCAGAAACTCTTTGAATGCGAAACTCAACACAAAAACGGTGTGCTGTTCTCAAATGCACCAAAAGCAAGTCGAGTTTGCTCGAAACACAGGCGCACAAAAATATCCCTAAAATTTCTACAGAAACAAACTTCAAAACATCGGGGGCAAAAAGAAACAACGCAACAGCAACAATGAGTATCGCAATCTGCTATCAATAATTCGATACCTTTGTGGTTTTCCAATGGAAAAACTGGTTGGAAAGGAAATGATTTTTTATCAGTCCCATTGAACCAATCAATGCGAAAAGATCAATGCGCGTTCCAATTTGCGAGATATGTTACATGAATACCTCACTGCCTCATCGTGACCTGCAAGCCTGGCGTGCAGTGTGTGTAGAAGCTGCCCGTGCGACTTACATTGGTTCTGTTTTTGTCGAGTTCCTCCAGCACCTTGGGGTCGATGACTCTCTCAAGGTCCGCAACGCGCGCTTTCAACTGCAGATTCTCCTGCGTCAGCGTCTGCACCTGTGCGTTACAAAGTACGACGTGCATCTTGAGAGGACTTGTACACGTGTATCTTGATGTGAACACCTGGCAGTGCAGTTGCAGATTGCCTGTTGGGGATTTTACTTCAATGAACGTGAGTTCTCCATGCAGGCCTCTCGACGACTGAACTCTGTCCCCTGGTTGGTCGAACCCCACGTGACGAGACGAGCTGACGCTTGTTGATTGGTCATCCACGAAGCCCAAAACTTGCTCAGTTTTGCTTAGTTTCTTGTATAAAGCGAAACATAACGATCTGATGATGACGGACGAGAACATACTCATTTGGGAATCCTCACTTGAGCAAATTTACGTTTCAGTGGTCCACCGCGAGCAACGAGTCGACACACTCTGGTGTTCTGGACAAACTGAGAGGCTACCTTCTTTTGGAGCAGCAGATCTTGCTTCTTCTGGTTCATGTCTCCTCGAGACGAGTCGAGGAATTTTTTGTAGGCCAGGTCGAAAGCCTGGCCGATGGTCAGTGTGATCTCCTCAGCCTGAAACACGAAGCGGAAATATGGCGCAACTGCCGAAGTAGATCAGATCCACGAGGTTTATTTTATGAAGTACCCGACCTGACAAACTCATCGAGAAACTTTGGTTTGCTGAAACTATCTTTCAGACACTGAACAAGATTGTATCTGTACATTCTCCTCAGCCCATCTGAAGTGTGCACGCAGATGACACTCACGCATTTCTCACTGTCGAAGACGAAGCAGTGATGTTTGTTGGAGTCCTGCTCTTTGGCGATGAAGGTGAAGATGCGCTTGTCGGACTTGTCGTCGGCGCAGTACGAGATGCGGTGCAGCGGGAACCGGTGCTGCATCACCTGCGCATGAGCAGAACGTCACGTGTTTCTATCCGCAACCAAACTGCACGTTGTCTGACCCACTCAAGAAGGCAAAGCAGTGTCACATTGTACTTGGGCTCTGCACCGTGACTCACCTTGTACTTGGGCTCCTGCACTGTGACGCCGTCCACCGACACAGACAGCTCCACCTTCGGCGGCTTCTGCCCCTCGGCGCGCTTGATTTGTTTGTTGAACTGCGACAGAGAGGAACCAGCATAAGCGCACGAATACCGGTAGGCGTGATGTGCAAAGAATGTTTCGCAATAGCCCTCGAAAATGTCCGTCCACTCAATTACCGGTACTGACATTTGCTATCATCAAACGAGAGTTCGATTTCAGACTTGCAACTGGTTGTTGCAGACACCAATGCAATTTCCCGCCCACTGTGGTTCAGGGAAGTTTCTGGTTCTCGAGTCGGTTCGGACAGAGAGGAACCCAACGCTAAAAGCTGTTTTTGCACAGAGGGAACAAACCTTGAGCTTTGTGATGGCATCTTTTACCACGGCCGAACCTTTTGGATCCTCTACTTCTGTGTGTCCGTAGAACTGGTGACAAGAAAGCAACACTGAATTGCACGCATGCAGGACAGAAGTAACAACACAAGAACACATGCCACTCAGGCAACGTTCACTGTACACGGCAAGTCCGCACGATCAGACAAAGTGCAACAAAGTGTGAGTGTGCGACATGTATTCGAGATGGTTCACTCGGCGAACACCGCTCACAGGAAAGTGGAAACTGAAAAGTGAACTTCAGATCCTGAAACATCACAGGTCAACAACGACACTGCACGTCAGATCAACTCGGAATTGCGCACACTTCACCACGAAGCCTTCTGTTGCTGCAACACAGGGTAGCACAACGTCAGTCACTGAACAACAACACAGACTCTCCAAACTCGTGTCGCTTTTGCAGACTGCCCAACGGGCCAGTTCAACAGTTTCAAACTCTGGCAATTTTCAATGTTCACCAAGTTACGGTAGTTTCCTTTTCAGTTTCAGAGCTTTCTAATTTTGACTTCTGCAAAAGGGCAACAGAGTCTGAAGCTGGGAGAACAGCGCACAAGTCTAGCGAGCAACGTTTCCACGAACAGCAGTTTGAACAGGATGCGCCAGACTACCTTCATCTTTCGAATAGCGTCCTTGATAACGTTGGTGCCTTTCGAGTCTTCCACTTCCACGTTGCCTAGAAACTTGACGCACCGAAAAATGTTTTTGCTCACGAAAGTACGTACGAGTACACACTGCAAGCAACTGTTCATCGCGTGCAAGGTCTGGCGCACGCACGTGAATTTCGTCGCTCAATGGCAGGTTTACGCATCGCTGGACCAAGTTTACAGTTTGAAACAAACAACTGGTTCGAATCCAAAGAAAGTCACTTTGTTTCTCAACCAACGCTACTGATGCAATGGACGTACCTTGCAGTTGTAGACGATGTGTCCCCGGAGCAGCGCGTCCGGAGGGTGGACCCACGACTTGCTTCCGCCTGCAATGCGATGACAGCGCCAGTCATGCTGTGTGCATGTTTCGACGTTCACACGTTGGCAACTGAAGCTTTCCGTTTGTTCGTCAACCAAATTTTATCAGAGGAGTGACAGCAAACAAGTTCCACGGCAGGCGAAGCGAGAAGTTCTGCACACGTCTTATCACTCTCGTTCAGCTGAACAGATGGAAGATACTCACCAGGGCTCTTGCCCTTGCTGCTGCCGCGATTCATCTGGAAGTTGACGTACTTCCTGTTCCCAAACTCCCTGAAAACATACCAGAAATCCTCCTTCATCCTCGCGCACAGACCTCGCCCTGTTTGAGCGTCGAGTCAAGTCCAACTGACGAGCGTTGTTTCCGGCTGAGGTACGTAGAACAATTCTCCGATGTCCAGAGAAGTTTCAGGTTCCGGCAATTCTTCCTCAACGACCAAGCCTCAAAGCAGACTGTTGCTAGAATCGGATTTGCCGTGCACACGTTCAAAACAACATGTGAAAAACACGACATCCAACCAGTAACTGTGTCGCAGTCAAGAAACGGCCAACTGAACGAATGACCTTTCGAAACCAATTGTCTGGCAAGAGCCGATGTCACAATTAACGTTTCCGTGTCAAACGGACTGTGACATGCTGTTGTGCAGAGGCACACCTTGTCCATACGTTGGAGTTGGAAAAGCAGACAATAAACAGACCCATTATGAATCATGACAGCGCTTTGTTTTGCTTCATGACCACCGGTGATACATCTGCACACCGACCAGACTACGAGTGTGCGTGCGCTGTCGTGACTCCATCGTTTGACGAGGTCCGTTTGTCTGTGTGGTTATCGTAGAGACGCATGTTCACACTGAGTGCTCAACACTTCGTCACTGCAATCTTCAACACGACACAATGGTCTCAACCGAACAGTGAAAGTCAAATTATCAGTTTTGACCCACCGTTCATTTTCCATTTTTTCCAAGCAAACCGTTCTTGTTGTCAAACAAGAGCGTGGACGGGGCGCCGGGGCCTCCACTGTGGACCTTTATGTGTGTGTTTTTCAAAGCAACCTGCCCGGTGTTTAGAGCACTAACAGTGCTCGCAGGTGAGCGCTATTCATGAGGATCAAGATGCGCAATTGCGCGCTCTCAAAACTTGTCACGCGAAGCGTTTCACGTCTTGCAATGATTCGACGTCTTTGCGTCTCAGCTCCGTCACTGTTTGACAGTCTGCGGCAACCTGTTGACAGTGATTCAGAAAAGATTCCGGACAAAAAGTCTGCTCCTTTGTTACATGCGGGTGATTGTTTTCCGCTTTTTGTCGATCCAGGTAACAGCAAAACCAATCGGGTGCTGCCAGGCTTGTGTCGATGTCATGAAGCGAGCCGTCGACTTTTTTGCACTGCAAACCTCTCAGTAAACGCAAACTGCCAACATGCAAGAGCTGGAAAACTCTGCATGAAAGCAAGGACGTCATACCCTGTTGGTTTGTTCCTCTCTGCACGCGGCTTCAACCGATTTGGTCCTTGGCCAAAACATGCCACGTCTCCCAGTTCTGCTTCAAACTCAAGTCTGTGATCCTTTTGCAGAGAAAGCTGACTTTGGCGAAGACGCTTCGCCAAGTTTACTCACTTGTTTTCGACGAGCAGATGATTCTCTGCTTGCGCCTTCACGTATTCTTTTGTCTGCACCGCCGTGGCCGTCATGACTCACGGTTCGTCCTGCTTCACCAAGATTTTGCAGAAGATCCACAAATGCACCACAGTTTCAGCTCAGTTGAAACACTCTCAATTAGCACATTCCCTTCAAGTCCAACGCTTCAAGAGTGCCCTTCGTCTGCCGTATTGCTCAGCGTGTGCCACGTTGCTCCTTGCTCGATCTCACGGACATCAGGGGTCGACGGCAAACCATCACATTTGGAGACTGAACAAACGAGAATGTTTTGTTCGTTGCGGTGCAAATGATCAAACACACAGGTTCCGTTCGCTGCTGGTGCGTAAAACAAGAGTTCCGTGTTTGTGCTCTGGTGTTGAGAACTGTCACTCCCTTTCCTGCGTAGCTTGCTGTTGGACGATCGACGATCGAGGGATGAGGAAATTTTTTTTAGAAGAATCGCAAAGTGCGAGACGAGGCGCAGGAGCACTTAGAGAGGGGCATTGGTCTGCTGTCGTGCTCCTGCGCACCTGCACACACACACACACACACACACACACACACACACACACACACACACCACGCACACCAGAGTCTTGGCGCGTTGGGGGGCGGTTGACGTTTGGGCTTTGTCCACGATTTGGGTGTTTTCATGCCATAAGGCTGTACGCGGTAAGAGCCATTAAAAGAGTTCCCGCTGGTTCCTGCCATTTTCTGTGTTTCACTGATCCATCGCAGTCGGTTGTGAGCTTTCCTTGCGTCCGGAAATGAGAACATATAAAAACGATGTGCGCCTCTATTGCGTGGGATTCTTAGCACTCTGGCT
>JAAUXT010019596.1_pt1 | contig 15564 bp, 17 predicted proteins | sample 7278171 | NCBI WGS metagenome assembly JAAUXT01 (sample SAMN14350112, study PRJNA611818) | marine sediment metagenome | isolation source: surface marine sediment (1.8m) | place: French Polynesia: Moorea | collected 2018-08 | reverse complement strand
CCTCCTCCCCCGGAGGTTTCGCTCTCGCCCATTTGCGAGGTGTCTTCCGGGCTGGAGGACTCCGCCGTGTCCCCGGACGGCGGGGCCGACGCCTCGGTGACTACTCCTGGAGTTTCCACCTCGTCCCTCTCAGCCTCGGCGCTGGAAGCAGCCTCGGCTGCCGTCAGCGACGAGTCCGTGGCCGGAGATTCTGGTGTCTACGAAGCGGTCAGCCGGACGCAGCAGCAGCAGCTACAGCAACAGCGACAGCAGCAGCCGGGAGCGACGTCCACGACGCTGGAGACCTCGGCCCAGGTCCAGATCAAGCTCCGCTACTCGATGGCCGAATCTGTTCTGCATGTGGGAATAGAGAAGGCCAGGAATATCGGAGCTCTGTTCGTTCCGGAGGGGAGAAAAATGTAAGTGAATATTTGTGAAATTTTATGCTAATCCATATTCATTCGATGTTTCTCTGCACAGATGCGTCAAGGCGTCTCTCCTCCCCCACGCCGGCTCCTCCTCCTCCGCCTGGTCCCTGTGCACCCGCCCCTCCTCCAGCCTGACCAAGCCGTCCTTCGGCGAGCACTTTCCCCTTGCTGTCCCCCGCGCGGCCCTCGCCTCCAAGACGCTGCAGGCAACCATCTGGGCGGTGGCGCCGGACGTGGAGGAGGAGTGCCTCGGGTCGGCGCAGGTCAGCCTGGCGGACTTCGACTGCGGGGCAGCGTCGGTGCGGTGGTACAACGTGCTCAGCTTCAGGTTCATGCAGCAGCCGGAGGAGCAGTCGAAGCAGCAGCAGCAGCAGCAGCAGCAGCAGCAGCAGAGGCAGAGGAACCTCCCCTGTGCAGCCGCAGTGGCTGATTCACGACGCAGCTCGTTGGCTTCCACAGAATGAGTGACGCGTAAAGTGTGAAACACACACGAGCACGTGATGCAGGGTCAGCGGACCACAGAAGCAGCACTTGGTCAGATCAGTCAGCATCCGCTTTCGGTCAATCTGTCGGTTTGCACCTCAACAACACCGTCGTGGCAAAACGCCTTCACGGACGTCAGCAGCATCGTGCTCGCAACCTCAAAAACCTCACGTGACGTTGACAAGTCTCGCAAGTCTCACTGACAATTCTACGCATTTGTCGCTGACCTCACGCGCAGCAGACCACAGCTCAAATCTGGATCGAACTCTAGACCTGACTCCATTCTCTAAATGATTCGTGTGTTCACCGGACGAGGTCGGTAAGTCAATCAGCGTTCGCATGGAAATGTCAATCCGCAACAAAAGCGCTGTCGACGCGACGCACTCAGCGCGACGTCACGACATCAATCACGCCGCACGACACGAAACAAAACGACGCGTGACGCCCCATTCGCTTTCTGCGCAGTGTTCAGGTCAGGCGTGAATTAAGCTGCTGGCACAAACGGTTTCAACCCTCAACGAACCTCGTATGCCAGAACTTTGTGTGTGTTCACAACCTTGCAGAACTGCAGGAGCGCCCAGGCAAAGGCATCACTGCCATCTCACCAACATGCGCAGTGTTTCAAGGCGTAACGTGGCCACCAGGCGTTGGGCCTGACGGCTGAAACTGTCGACCGCGAACTCCCTGTTTCGTCCACACAACACGCTTCAAGGGTGTCAAGAGCACAAGAAACACCAGATCCACTCACCTTGTTTTTGCCTTGTCCTCTGCTCCGCAGATTCATTCGCCTTTTGTGAAATTTTCTTCCTGTTTTTCGCGCTGGGACGAAGCAGCGTGTTATTTCGCCTGGTTTACTGGATGACTAATGCTCCAACTCGGCCAAAACACCCGCAAAAAGAAGCTCCACTGGATGGCACAATAACCCCGTTGATACTTTCAGTGTATCATGGTTGAAGTGCTGCCAAAACCAGCCAGTGCGACGAAAACATCCCTTGCAAGTGCGCGAAAACAGTTCTTGGCGCTTTTTGTCTGTTTCTGCAGTGTTGTTGTCAATCAAACCCCACAAGACGTGAATACGAATTGAGAGTTTGACATAGAATATGGGCCGTAAATTCCGGCTCGAACCACAGATGTTGCGTGGGTGTGCGTGCATCCGGATCGGCTGTATCCAACAGGATGAACGAACTCCTGCGCTGACAGTCTCCAAGCGTCAATGTTTCAAGAGACAAAACTTTCGGTGAACCGCAAAACTTCCAACCCTGACAGCGGCAAAGCGGATCTGACAACAAACGTGTGAGTACAATGCACGAGGCTGAAGCTTCTTCCTCAGCAACACACGTGCAGCGCTAAGAAGTGGCCTGTGAACCAAACACGCCACTTCCAGGGAGTCCGTTCTGTGGTACATCGGCTGAACCCCGCGTGGGTGTGAAGAGCGAGTGGAGACGAACAGATCTCCGGAACAGACGGTGGATCCGAAGCTGTTGTTCAGTGGATCAGCTGATCACATCAACATCAACAACAACAGCTCCCTCCAGCCAAGCTCTGTCAACAACTGCCGCTGAAACAGCAGAAATCGCTTCTTTGCCAACTACGTTGCGTGATGCCGTCAGCGGATTCTAGCCAGTTTGTTCTTGACACTTGACACCTCTGCATCAGCTCCTATCACACTGCGGTTCCGGTGGCTTGTCTGTTCTGTCCACGTTCGAAGTCTATTCTCGAAGCTCTTGCGCGTCGATCGAATGCGGAAACCACAAGACACTACAAGAAACAACAAAACTCAAGAGTGTTGTACAATAGGCCCATCGTTTGATGTCCCCACATCACTTTTGCTGTGAACTCCACGGTGCGTTCCCGAGACTGCCATCTGGAGGCCAGCACGACGCACAGACCCCCCCGTGGAAATCACACCAACTGACGCGTCTCTGAATCAGACGAAAACAAAACACCACGTGACCTGGAACCTCGGATCAAGAGACACAAAAGGTACGCAACTCCTCCAGGGCACCGCCCCCGGCCAATAAGAGGCCTTCTCCCTCCCCTGTGCCTCTGCGCCCATCAATACGCTGTAGAAACCCGACATCAAAGTTCGCGAGGCGTGGCTCATTCGTATCGACACGTTTGCGCAACGGAGGAATCGACCCGAGATCCCACCTGACATCGCGAATCCATCCGCAGTGCGTCGCTTCCAGTAGATCCAGGGGGCCGGGCCCCTCAACCCCGGACAAATTTCACCCTCATAGTGTTGCTGCCGTGGCACATTTTTTCTGCATTTCACGTCTTTTGTTTGAAGATGAAGTTGGGCCCTTTTGATCCCAAAATAAAATTGTCCTCCTTAAATGCTGAGCCTCCTGGGGTCAGACGGTTGCCGAGATTGAAGAACCCCCCACCCCAATCCTGGACCCGACAGAGGTCCAGTGCGCAGAACAAGTCAATGGACGCCGCGTCCCAAACAAGCGACGCAGCATCGTCCGTGAACGTGATGCAGGGGACAGGACGCACGTCGCACGCAGCGTAAACGCGACCTGAATCGTTGAGCGAAGACTGTGGAACCAACCAACAAGTGGGTCAGTCGCGCGTCTCGACCCGATCCATTTGCCACCAGCTCCACAATGACCCTATGAATATGTTAACGATCCTGCTGACCGTATCCCGCTCCCAGGGACTTCCGCCGAAGAACTCCCCACAAAGTGCACTGCTAAAAGTGTCTGAGTGACCTCGTCCCATAACATCAATGGCAAGAAGCTCTGTCGCATTGCCAGATGGAGGATCCACTTCACAGTCAAAACTCTGTGCATGACATAGAGCTTTTTGCCCAGCTACTTGGAATGGGCCGAGCGCGCTGCCCTCGTGACCTCCCCGACCACGCGGAGGGAGCGGACGGGTGATCGCGGATTCCCGACACGAACCCAGGAAGCACTCCACTCAATTGCGCCGCCATCCAGATGCGCAGAGTCCGTGTTAAGTGCCGAGTCAATGACCTTCGAGTTCCACTCCACATCTGTCAGTCGGCTTGAACGCTGCTTGATCAGGGAGATCTGTACAGAACCACCGGCCACACTTTGGGTCAAGGATATTTGCGTGTCCACCCACGAATGTTTGGGTTGCCTAGTCCAACGATTTGAATTTCAGTGAGTGAAAAGGTGAAGAAACCCCCTGTACAAATGACCAATCCTTCAGTGACTTTGCGCGAAGACGCACGATCCACTGATCAAACACCCTTATTCGCCCCATGTAGGGATCAAAAAGACCCTGGGTTCAGCCCAAACCGTTTGTCCTCCCGCCCCGCCCCCCAACAAAGCTCGCATTCCTGGTCCCCACCTTTACATCACAAAGACTCCAGGTCAGCACGACGCGTGTTTTGCCCCTCCCTTCGTCGTCCACCCCTGTGTCCCTCAAGGACCCCGGGTTAACACGAGGCGTCACACACACACACACACACACACACACACACACACACACATACACACACATACACACACACACTCGCCCGCCCGCCCTCCTAGTGGATTCGGCGCACGGACGGGTTAAAGCACTCGAGCCGATTGCTGCGCAGACTTGCCTCCATCCAATCCACTTCTGCTCGCTCGTGCCTCAAATAAACTCAGCGTTTGAAACCAGCAAACTGAGAACGAGATAAAGCAGACGGCAGTTCTGCGCAATGTAGCGGCGGGAGATTCCGAGCTCTCATCGGCTTGACGAAATTCCAATCAGAACCACAGTTCAGGACCTGAGACATGGCGCCAAGTCGCACTCACACTCATCACCCACGAAAACACGCACGCGTGTGCACTGCGCTTCCAGATTCTGACCCTCATATCGGGGCGTCGAGGTCCCATTGAAAAAGGCAAAAGTCCACTTGCCAACGCTCCAGGGTGCGTCCAAAACGAACAAGCCCATTCACGAAAGATCACGAACCTTGTTGACCCTCACAACAGCGTCTGCCCCCCCCCCTCCCCACTGCCCGCCTTGCTGCCCGCTCCGCTGTATTCTTCACCCGCGTTGTCCGCAGCGGCTCCTGTATTGTACCCAGATCCATCAGGGGAAAAGAACGGCCAAAGCAGCTTAGGTAAAGCGGATTACCTTTCGCAGCGTGGACGGACGCGGGTCGTTTGTCCACCGGCGCTGCGCTGCGCTCCTCCCGCCGCTTCACCGCAGGACACGGCGCAGGAATCCGGCTCCGAGGTTCAGCAAAGCCGAGCAAGATCACGGGCCCAGGTTCGATCTACAATGGTAAACGAAAGCGGCTGCTTCAGTCCGGTTTGTCCGCAAAAGTTCCAGGGAACCTCAAGCAACGGTAAATCTACCGGATTCTGAACGTCACCGCTATTACTGTGGATTGAGACACCAAGTCCATTGCTGTGGATCCAGACCTCACATCTCTGTTGCTATGGATCCACACCTCACATCTCTGTTGCTATGGATCTGGACTTCACGTCTGTTGCTATGGAACCAGATCTCACATCTCTGTTGCTATGGATCCAGACCTCACATCTCTGTTGCTATGGATCTGGACCTTACGTCTGTTACTGTGGAACCAGGCCTCACGTCCAAGGGTCCAGACCTCATGCTGAGAACCAAGACATTTTTTCCACTCGTTCTCGATCTGGATCTCACAACCGTCCCCGTGGATCCTGCCTCGCGTCCGACACTGTGAATCTGGATGCGCAACAACAGCGTCTTCGGAACAGGAGCGACCGGACTGGACCGGACCCCACCTCCACTGCGGCGCCGGGATTCCCACCTCCAACACGGGGAATTTCGGCCTCGCGAGGAAACTCAGCGTTCACTCACAGACGTCCAATCTCTGTCACAGATGGATCGACGCCCTGTTGTTCTGCAGAGGAAGCCAGTTTCAAAACAACAATGCTCTTTATGCCTCAACAATGTGGAAGTTTTGAGCCGCGGCCTGAAAGCCAAAGCTGGAGAGAGATATCTGAGACTGCGAGATTGGACGGGGCTACTGCGAGGTCTGACTGACATTCAGCTGCCCGGATTAAATGTTAAATCTCAGCACGCGGCGCGGTCCCCAGAGGGAGACTGATTGCGCCCGAAACACTGCAGCTCCCTCCACCTTCTGCAGACAGTTCAGGGTCTACAGAGCAACAGTGCTGATGGTCATTGCACAGAGTGAAACTCCCTGTATTCACCCGTGTGTCGTACTCGTACGAAAGCACAAGATCCATCCCCAACATGGCCTTTGTCAAGACGCATTGAAACACCCGTCATAGCAATTTCTTATCAAGGTACAAGATGCACTGCTTCTTTTCAACTCATGTTTTAGGGAAAGGGGTGCTACCACATGGATGCGCTACTTCTTTGCTCCCCCCCCCCCTCTGGTACATGCGATGCGGCGTGCGTAGTGTCTGTGTGAATCGTTAAGTTTCGCGCCCGACTCAGCGACGTCGCGCCGACGAGTGGCGCGCCCACATCACAGCACGCCTCGCCCCAGTGCCGCAGCGCTCGGTCCTCTCGGGTCCCTCGCAGCGAGGCTTTGCTGAGCGGGTTCGCAGTTAAGACTGAATGTCAGCGCGGCTTAATGTCACAGGTGCGCCCCGCTATGGTTATTATTTCCGCGCGGGGCCACGGGGCCACGAGCCGAGAAACGAGAAGCACCGCCTCGCTTTTCGTCCTTCAGAAGGGATCAAATTCAAGAAGATCAGGGATTTCTTTCGGAGAAAGGCAAAGAGATTTCCTGGCTGAAAGAAGCGAGTTCTGCAAAACAACATTTCGACAAAGCCTGTGAAAACCTGCACGTTTCTTCAATGTGGTTCTTTCTTTGGGTCACCACCCAAGAAAGTTGGACAATAGATTTGACGTCGGGGTCTGCACGAGACAACCTCGTAGATACGAATCGGGCCTGTCCACCCGCAGGCAGCACGTGCTCGTAACGTCTCAAGTTCCAACAGAGAAGAGAAAAGCTGCCCTTGTTGCAGAGTTTTAACACGCAAACGAGGCTTATGGTACGTCTTCCATCTCCACAGAACTTCAACTCACTGCCGGGTCCGCGAACGAGTGCCTTGGAGACACAAAACGTAACACGTAGCACGTGACGCACCACGTGATACGTGCCGTGAAGGGTTCTGGGAAACAACATCACCTTTTTTCAAGCTGGATGTCTATTTCACTGCTTTGTGGGCACGAGGGGCGACGCGGCGTGTGACGCACCATGCGTGAGCCCAGCCTCGACGGGAAGGACGTCCTTGGCTCGTCCGGGCCCCCGGACAGAGGGACGGACGAACGGACGGCGTGAGATAAGACGGTGCCTCTGAGGGCCTCGTTCACCCTGCATGCGTTACGTCACCGGCGTGGCGCACTCGGTGGGATCCGGACCCAGAACTCCGGCTCTGCTTGACGCACTCAGCGTGGTCAAGACTCAAAACACCTGCTGTGTGACGTACGCTGCGAGGACGCCGGCTTAGCGGCGGCATGGCGCACTCGGTGTGGTCCCGGCCCAGGACGCCGGCTCTGCGGGACGCCCTCGGTGGGGCCGGGGCCCAGGGCGCCGGAACAGCGGAGGCGTAACGCTGGCTCTGCGCGACGCCCTCAGTGGGACCGGGGCCCAGGGCGCCGGCTCAGCGGAGGCGTAACGCCGGCTCGGCGGCTGTGTGACGCGCTGGGCGGGGCCTGGCTCAGGACGCCGGCTCGGCGGCTTCCGTCCCGCTGATCGGATCAGGATTAAGGAGCCGCTTCATCAGACGCCGTTTAGCACGCCGCGGCCCGGGCGAGTTCAGACGGTGTGTCGGGCGAGGGAGCAACCGTCCGGCGAACAGTCCGCCAATCGTGGTCCGTCCTATGGCTGTTCTCGTCCCATTACCACTCTCGAGAATATCGTGCGCGCGCGCGCGCGCGCGCGCGCGTGTGTGTGTGTGTGTGTGTGCAGTAAGTTTTTGTGCGAACGTGAGCGTGTCAGTGATTCAAGCACAGCAAACTGTCAGCACAACCCACTTTCTTCCAGTCGACTTCGCCATTTGACATGAGCCGAGCACACCAAAAGAGAATCGCTGTGTATGCCGATTGGTTTGGCGTCTTGATTTATTCATCTGTCTAAAACTCAGCCTGGGTCTGTCCATTCCAGATCCACCGTCCTTCATCGCAGTGTCCGTAAAAAACAAGAGAAGCAAGGCCTCGGGATTCTGCTTCAACTTTCTGTCAACGAAGAACTGACATTCGTGGCTGTCACAGGTCCTCGTGTCCGGGTCGCCATGTGACGCATGTTTCACGCCTTTGCTTCAATTGGGAATCTAACGTGAATAAAACGTCATCACGATGGCACAGCCGTATCACGGCCCACCACCTCCTTTGGGGAACCAACCTCAACTTCGCACAAACGCCTCACCTTATCACACCCTTCAACAACATTCAGCTGACTCCAAACAACACCACTGTGTCCTTGGCACCGCGTGTCACCTTCGCGTTCACCCGAGAACGCCTCCCCGGGTTCGGACGACGCACCAATATGGACATTGTGTGTAAATAAGGTTTTGTGTTTCCAATAGAGAAGGGAGCAGTCCATTACACAATCGGAGCTTTCCTCCAAATAGCATTAGCCGCTTGAGAGGCTCTCGGCGAGATATGGCAGAATTGGATATGACAACTCAACAGGGGATAAGGCACGAGAGCCCGGCTCGATACATGACACAGCGCGGCACAAGAACCTTCCCTCCCCTTTTCGCTCTTTCTGTTTCTTTAGTTTTGTTGGTGCTGCTTGTGTGACCTTCTGCAAGGATATCTTTGACCCGAGGCTTTCTGCAAATGTTTCAGGTTTCAATGTCAAAAATCTGAAAGCGAACAGGCATCGAGTCGGTTTAAATGCTATGGATGCACTCTGTGGTTTGAGTGCTGTGCTTGCACTCTGTGGTTTGAGTGCTGTGGATGCACTCTGTGGTTTGAGTGCTGCGGATGCACTCTGCAGTTTGAGTGTTGCGCCTGCACTCTGTGGTTTGGGTGTGGCTCCTGCACTCTGTGGTTTGGGTGTTGTTGATGCACTCAGCAAGAGTCTCCAACCCCAGCACTTATGCACAGAGCACGAAGTGTCTGCACAGCAAGAACCCTCCAGGTCCCCAAAACGTTCCGTCTCCAACACGTGAGCTCAGAGTCTCCATCACCCCGCCCTCCTCGACAGAGAATTGTAATTTCAATTCACAGCAAGATGAAGCGGTGTGCACGTCACACGGAGCAGATCACTGTGGATCTGTCCCCTCCGCCGCGCAGGAAGAGTTGCCAACGCTGGAGTGAACAGCATTGTTACTGCGCTGGAAATATCATCATCAGCATCGTGATTGAAACACACCGGGAGAAACCGGCGCCCAAAACCACACCAAATCCAATTTCCGACGTGCAGGGCGTGGGCTCCGTACGTCACGCGCGAGACAGGTCAGTGCACCGTGCATCCGTCGCGCAGGGTGCCGGTTCAGTCGACACGACAGGCTACAGTTCCAGTAGCCCCATGACATGAGCCAAAACACTCTCCAGCGTACCCTGACGCAAGTCAACCCGAACGACTGTTCGGTGTCCTCCACTCTCCTAACATCCCAACACTGTCCATTGTCGCTGGTGTGCAAAAGCCAGACTTTGTTCTCAATCAAACCAGGCGAACAGAACCCACAGCCTGCCCCCATCCTTGTCCAGACCCACCCACACACATCTGGGGCGTACAGACTCCAGACCCTGTTCACACACATCTGGGGCGTACAGACTCCAGACCCTGCTCACACACATCCCGGGCGTACAGACTCCAGACCATGCTCACACACATCCCGGGCGTACAGACTCCAGACCCTGCTCACACACATCCCGGGCGTACAGACTCCAGACCATGCTCACACACATCCCGGGCGTACAGACTCCAGACCGTGCCCTCCCCGTCTCTGGAGAACTGTAGCCGAACCGATTCGCAGGGAAATTGAATTCATCAGTTTCAAAAGATATTCATGCGCTTTCCTCCTAAATTGTTTCCCTATCAGAGACTGGGACACGGAGAACCAGGAAAGGCCCCACATATCAGTCAACAAAGGGTCATTGTTGGGAGCCGCACGAGTTGTGCCTGCGAGGCTTCGGGCCTCTCCGCTCGAGTCGCTCCTCAAGAGAAAGGGAATATTTGATCAGCGCCGAGCAACGTTCATATCCCTCGATGGACGGATGGATAGATGGATGTCTTCCTCGTCCCCCTCCCCCCCCCCCAAGTCCGCAGGTTGATTCGTTCTGAAAATTACAGACGAATGTTCAACCGACATCTCGCGTTTCTGGCGGAAAGATCAGCAACAGATGGTCTGGATCAGTGTTGGCACTTTGATACCAGTCAAACACCTTTCTGTTGCCACAGATTATACCCTTTCTTCAATAGAAAATGTCTGCATTTTCAGCGTCGTCATTGTGAAGGTCAAACAGGCGGGCGAGCGTCGGGCGTCGGGCGGTGCGCACCCGACAACCTCGCCCTATAGATGAACATCGCGCTGTCGCGGGCCGCCCCGACCCAATGAATCAAAGCTGCCATTGATACGCGCGCGATAAGCGCGCTCCACTCCTCTGTACGAGATCGCCTAATGGCGCTCTGATTGCCGTGTCACTTGCAATCGCCGGCACCACGCAGAAAGGCCTTGCTCCGCGGTCACCGGGCAGGGCGGGTGCACGCCAGCGACGACGCAGCACCCGAAGGGATGGGTGGGGAATGAACGCAGGACGCACGCGATGTGAACGCGGTGTTGGGTTTGCGGTCACTCTGCGCAGCGGCGGCGTGGAATAGACTTTGGGCGTCACACGCGATCCGCTCTGGCCAGAGCGCCATCCCTGCAGCGCCAACCATCCCAGAAGAACCGTCACTGCAGCGCCGTCCCTGCAGCGTTGTCACCCTGCAGTGTACTGTTCTAGCAGCGTCAACAACCTGGCCTCGTTCTTGCAGCGCTGTCTCTGCGGGACGCACACGTGCTTCGTGAACAGCAACCCTGGGTGTCTCTTCAAAACCTCTGCACCCAACCCAGGTCAAAAAGCAGCAGAAGATCCGGTTTTGAATGTCCTCACAAACGACAGAACGACGCACAAGGTTCGAGATTTGACACAAACAGGTGAAGCAAAAAACACAGCAAGGACAACAGTGGGCTCTTGACTCACGAAAATCCGTCATGAATGTGTTCGACAAGTCAGTCAGGAAACCAGAACACCACTCTCTTCGTCCAAGAGTCCTTCTCCATCAACATAACCTTGCTTGTCGCGAACAAAAAGCGACCTTCTTCGTCTGTCACGGCTTCATCCAAACAGATGCAATCATTCAACAGACGAGCGTGTTCCCAAGACCTCTGCAGCGCACAGCTTCGAATGACGCCGCTGACAACAAAGCTCCCCTCCTCGCGTTCATCACGCGCGTCCATCAATTCCCAGAATCCATCTTCTCCGTGTTTCCCCCTCGCGACATCTCGCCTTTGTGTCAGCGAATAGGGGCAATGCATGTAGGAACATCGTTTATTTGGCGAGAATGGTCCTTTCGCAACGTTTATTGTCCGGCTGCGATAACAAATGGACGCAATCGGCGTCATTAATCTCTGGGCGACGGGTCCCTCGCCGCGGCTCCGTCCGCCGGGCCCCAGGTTCCGGGTTCCTTTCGCTCGGCTCCGTTCCGGACTTGCCAATGGACTCCCACAGCCTGCATCTCTGCGCACCCTGACCCCAACATCGTGTCTGACCACTGCACCCTGACCTCCTGCACCCTGCCCCTGGTGTTCTGACCTCAAAGCCTCACTGGGGCACACTATGACCCCTCACCCTGCATCCTGATCCCGACTGATGTCCCTACTCACTGCACCCTGACCCGCACACCTTGGCCCCTCAGCCCAGCTGCCTCAGCCCCTGGCCACTTACCCCACCCCCTGACCGCTGACCGTACACAGCCTGGCTCAGCAGCCGTTCTCTGAATGGCAACCTCGTCACGAGACTGAAGAAGAATGACGTGCACCACTGAATTTTGACGAAACAACATCACAAACGACGAGGAGCCTATTGTCTTCAAAACTGCCCTCACAACTTGTGGACGTCAAGGAAAGCGAGAGCCTCCTGAAGGGATGATAAAAGATCCACCAAACAGACGCTCGACAATGTATTTGCTTGCAAAGAACGCTGGTCCACCAGGATTTCTGTTGCGATTCCAGAACCCGAAACCAGAGACGATTGGAGCAAACGTCGCCCCCAGCTGAACACGAACAAAGAAAATGTTCTGCTGTCATTTTCTGAACGAAACAAGTCCTCCTGAGATTGAACCTCTTTGCGAGACACTGCATAGATGCAATGCATGTCCCCTGCACAAGTCAGTTGGTACACGCTGCGTCCTTGTGTCCACCCAATATCATGGACTTGTGAAAAGGGCGAAACGCGTTATGCATCACGCGTGAAAAGTTCTGGCCTGTACATAAAGCTGTGTGATTTACGTGCTCAGTGCACAAAAAGTCCAGCCGCACTCTGAGCTTAATCATTGCACCATTTCGCAAATTGCCCATTTGCGGTTCAACACGGCGGAGCTGCGAACAGAGAAGCGATCTGTGTTCGGAGCTGTGAATCCCTGTGGGAGGCTGTTACCATCAGCTGCGTTGCGTGCAACGTTCACTTCAATTTTGGCACTTCATGTGGTATCCGAACTTTTTTGGCCGTTTCCGTGAACGTGTCAAAAGTGAAAAATTCTGTCGATGCTGTGATGGTGGGTCCGCTGACCTCAGCAACAATAAAATTCACGACAGTCCTCTGAAAACTTGACAACATATTGCCACCCTGTAGTGCTCAAAAACGACAAGGACAACAACTGCAAACACTTCAGCAGAGTGACCGAGACAACATTATGAAGTAATAAACGGAGATTTCTGCTTGTTTGCGTGCTGACAACTTTGGTCTGACCCAAACGAGACGAAGAATGGTTGGGTCCTTCGAACTGCGTGCGGAAGGGCCCAAAGTCAAGTTCCTTGTGGAACCACGACACCAAAGTCCCCAAATGTCATCCAGACCACACGAAGCTTCAGATCTCCCACAATGGAAAGGGACATGAACTTTGGTCTCCTGCAACTGGTGTCTGACCCGCCCTGCCCAACTTCAGCACAACACAAGGCGAAGAACCAGGGTGGGTGCCTGAGCAGCAGTTCTGCAGGCTGCAGAGTCAATGAGTAATGAAAGGTTCTCATTATCGCCCAATCACAGTTCTTACGCATTGCGTGTCGCTGTCAGAGAACACAAAAATTGCACGTTTCGCTCGGTGCACGGGAAGCAATTTCCCCTTTAATTTTCTCCAATGGCCAAATTTAGTTTTCAAACTGCCATCAAGATTTTTCAGGTTTTGTCCGATTTGAGCAAAAGTGGATCAATCGAGATTTCCGAATTCTCTGTGTGTCACTAAAGTTGCTCCACGCAAGAAACAGATCGAGTTTTCCTTTTTGATTGGAAAGTCAGTCGGGGCACATTGCCTTTGCAACACTAATTTTGTCTCACGGAATCTGCGCAGCAGTGCACTTTCCATCACACTGTCTGGTTCAAGAATTTTGCAGTCAGATCTACAGCTCAAATTTCTTTCCCTCGGACCCTCCTCTCCGAGCCGGACCTGCTTTTGACGGCACCCACAGTGAGACCGTGACCAGCTTCAGTTTGATCGACATGTGAACAGAAACACTCCGCTTCCGTGGACAGATCCGGATTTCAATTTGGAGTCTGTGCCTCCTCTTTGACAAATCTCTCACTGGACAGTTGCACTGGATAGTTGCTCAACACCCTTCTTTTGGGGACTCGCTGTCACTTTGGTGGTTCCAGAATCCGACTGTGTTTTTGGCACGTGCTTTTGGACTCAGCAGATCCATGCAGCTGCATTTGACCCGACCAGTCCACTCGGACGCAACACTTGTCCAAGGCTCACAAGCCTCATTTGCTGAAAACTGCCACATCACTTCAAACATTACAGACCACAACAAATATGTTGTCAGACAAGAAATAATCGTTGTTGCAACGCCTTACCTGCTTAAATCTTCGCCAGAAAACTTTCCCCAACTTTTCCAAAGTTTGGCAGGTTGACTTCCGGTCAGCGCGTCGCAGTGCGCATGTCGGCTCCAGAAACAAGAAACTTTCAAGGAAGTGAGTTCCTCTTCAAATAGATTGAAAATCTTCAACGAACTGGAGATCATGAAGCCTGCAGTGTTGTTTTGACTGTAAATTGCCATTCTCAAATGAACCACGAAAGAAAACAGAAGCACGTGGGTTTGTTTTGACAGAGACGACCTTGACCTTGGATACCAAATAAACAAAACGGGCACCTGTCAAATTCACAACCATCGCAAAGTGGAAAACGAGATATCTCTCTCCTTGTGACGGAGTAGATCTAACACTGTGTCGTCCCTCCTTGACCCTTTATGTGGCCTGCACTATGGGTCAGGCGGAGGTGACAGCGCTTCAGCCGCACAAGTACGGTGGGCGGCAGCACCTGTCCCGGGAGAGACACACGCCGTGGCCGTCGCGGCCGACGGCGCCGCCCGGACACCTCATCACCTTCTTCCCCGCCATACCGCCAGGTAAGTCAAACTTGGCTGTTGTCAATTCAGCTTTTTATATCTGGGAACGGGGGTATCTGTCGAGTGAGAACAACTGCGCGTACACGCAGACACACACACACACACACACACACACACACACACACACACACACACGCAGAGACAGAGACAGAGAGAGAGAGAGAGAGAGAGAGAGAGAGAGAGAGAGAGAGAGAGAGAGAGAGAGAGAGCAGCCAGCCAGCGCAGCAACGCAGCACAGCACACTGACCCGAGCCCTGAAACTGCCCTCAGGTCACGTGCTCCCGCGCCGCCCGCCGCGGCTCTCCTGGCGCGCCGACGCGCAGTTCCTGACGCCGCACGACGAGCGCCTCGTCGTGGCCGTGACGGCGCTGGAGGACCGCGGCGCCGGCGTCGCGCCGGTCGTCGTGTCGCAGCGCGTCGCCGGACTCATCCACGTCGTCACGTACGGGGAGAAAATATGTGAGCACAACGTCTGAACCTCGCCCAATTCTACTTGTGATGGGGTGGGACCATTTGTGTCGTTCTGTGCGACTCTTCTTGATTCCCCCAGCGGTCAACTTGCAACACCCCATTTTCTACCAAGCCCATGGCAACGGACAACATCCCCGAGGGAAGAGCGAGTCCCGTGTGGGCTCCTGGGTCCCCCACCTCCGCAGTGCGTAAAATCGTACGCGACGGATTGCCTTGCAGCGTGTGAGGTGCTGCGCGGCTCGCGGTCGTCGTCGAGTCTCCCCCACGTGACGCCGCACCGAGACGGACGCAGCGTCCTCTTCCCAGGCGTCGCCAACATGACGCTGCTCGACCTCACCAGCGGCCGGTAGGGGGCAGCGTTGTGAACCTCGCTTTTCTCTTCAACGAGAGGTCACAAATTGCTGCAGAACAGATGACGAGAAACAAAGATAGTGTAAATCTCTCCCAAACACCAGATTGGGACTGAACTGCAAAAAAATAGCTCCATGGAGCTCACGGTGATTTGAGGAAATTCTGATTTCGCTCACTCTGATTTCGCTCACTCTGATTTTGCTCCCTCTGATTTCGCTCCCTCTGATTTCGCTCACTCTAATTTCGCTCACTTTGTTTTGTCAAAAATTCTTACTTTTTCACTCAACATTCACAATTTGGGAACTCATTTAGCACACATGCAAATG
>JAAUXT010081219.1_pt1 | contig 15568 bp, 20 predicted proteins | sample 7278171 | NCBI WGS metagenome assembly JAAUXT01 (sample SAMN14350112, study PRJNA611818) | marine sediment metagenome | isolation source: surface marine sediment (1.8m) | place: French Polynesia: Moorea | collected 2018-08 | reverse complement strand
CCTCAGGTGGGGGGACGGGGGTCTCAGGCGGGGGATGGGGGCCTCGGGTGGGGGGACAGGGGTTTCAGGCGGGGGACAGGGGCCTCAGGTGGGGGGACAGGGGTCTTGGGTGGGGGGACAGGGGTCTCGGGTGGGGGATGGGGGGCTTGGGTGGGGGATGGGGGTCTCGGGTGGGGGATGGGGGTCTCGGGTGGGGGATGCTGGTCTCGGGTGGGGGATGGGGGGCAGGGGACGGGGGGCTCGGGTGGGGGGACGTACCGCCTGCGCCGCCTTCGCCTTGTTCTTCTCCTCCTGCTCGGCGGCCGCGATCGCCGCCTCCTCGTTGAACTCTGCGTCGAGCTGCTCCTGCTGCTCCTTCTCACTCGGGGGCGCCTCTGTGGGGGAGACGGGTGGTGCACTTTCGCGTGCACACACACACACACACACACACACACAGAGGCGTGCAGAAGCACATTGCCAACGTACATACTCACACTTTCTCGCGTACGCATACACACGTACACGCACGCACGCGCAAGTAGTGGGGACGCTGATTGGTGCACACATTTTCGGCGCATCAATGCCCACTCCCCACTACTCTCGCACAGACAGGATTTCGGAAATGCGCACGCGTGTGTGTACACGTGCACTCAGCACGCACACACACACACCCAACAATGCCCCTGAAAGCTACTTGTCAGCTATTGTTGCAGGACATTTCTGACAATGGCCTCGTTCTGTACCCTCTAACCCACTCAGTGCTCAGGGGATCAGGAGCTCCAAAGGCACTGTTGATTCAGTGGTGCTCATCGTGCCTGCCGCATCCAGTGCGAATGCTGCTTGACGTGCGGCGTAGTTTTACGCGGTTGGACGTGGGACGTGACGCGCTACGTGGCGGTTCGGAACTCACCCTCCTCCTGCACGTCCGGAGCGACGTTCACTGTGGCGGCGAGACTCGTCATGAGCGCTGCGGGAGAGACACGTGACGTCAGCCAGGGGGCGCTGTGTGCAGTGTGGTCAATTGGTCAATTACGGTTGTGTGGTGGTGCAGGTCAAAGGGACACTGCGTCAAGTGACGATGCAGCGCCAATTCACAGTCAAGGGACTCAGGACGTGCCGCATGGCTAACTTCGGACTGTCCTACGTCGGGGACTTCGTGGGTTCATTCGATGTGCACACGTGGGTCTGTTTGTGTGACGTGTGCTCTGTGCGTGCGTGTGTGTGTGTGTGTGTGCGTGTGTGTGTGAGCTCACCCACATGAGACCTGTGTGTACATTGGGGGTACCTGAACGCCCCAGTGAAATTGGCTGTGCGTGCGTGTGTGTGTGTGTGTGTGTGAGCTCACCCACATGAGACCTGTGTGTACATTGGGGGTACCTGAACGCGCCAGTGAAATTGGCTGTGTGTGTGTGTGTGTCGTGTGTGTGTGTGTGTGTGACGTGTGCATGTGATGTGTGCAATTGTTTGTGTGCGTGTGTGAGCATGTGTTTTTCGTGGGTGTGTGATGTGCGTCCTTGCTTCTGCCTGTGTTTGGTTTGTGTGATGTGTGTGTGCGTCAAGTGTGTGCGTGTTTCGCAGGTATGCGTGCACTCACTGACAGCGACCAGGTCCTGCTGCTCAGGGTCCACGTTGACGACGCTCACCACCAGTTTACTGATCACGTTCAGACTCTGCGACTGAAACGACGACAACGAAGGTCAAGATCTCACCGCGTGTCGCTTCCGCTATGGCAGCGTGAAAACAGCGCACGCAGAATTTGGTCGTTTCGGCAGACTTCTTGGGGGTAGTAAGTGCAGTTGCGGTGATGTGTGCACGTGTGTGTGTGTGTGTGTGCGTGTGTGTGTGAGTGTGTGTGTGTTTGTGTGTGTGTGTTTGTGCGCGCCCACACACGTGGGAAATGTGCGCGTGAATGTGAAACTACAGGTTTGAGATGGTGTGCGCGTGCCTTTGAGTGAGTGTGCACGAGTGTGCGTGTGTTGTTCGCATGTGCTTGTACACGTGTGCGTGTGTGTGATCATGTGTGCGTGCGTTGCGTGACGTCCACCTACCAGCGCCTCTCCCGGCTCGGCCTTGGCCGCAGTCTGCTGTTTGGAGATCTTGGTAAGCGTATCGGACACGGACCTGATGACGTCCACGGAGAGCGTGCCCGCGCCCTGCCCCGTCACCTGCGGGACGACGTGACGTCATGTTCACACCGAGCCCGCGCGTCCCTCCTCCACTTGTCGTACCCCAGGCAACTGAGGCTACCCAGCCCGCTCGCACATTCCATCCTACCCCACTGCGCCCGGCTATGCCCCACCACACCCAACCCCACTCTGTCCTTCCCTGTCTGTCCACCCCTCCCTGCTCTGCCAACCACCTTGCATTGTCCCACCCACTCCACCCAGCCCCACCCCACAAGCTGCACTCCACCCCACTCCAGACCTCCCATCCCCACCCCACCCCACCCAGGCCCACCACACCCTACCCCGCCCTGCCCCACCCCTCCCCTTCCTGCCCCGCCCCGCCCGCACCATCTTGTTGAGGTTGATGGCGATGGTGTCGCGTCGTGCCTCCTCGCGGCGCTGCTGCTGCTCCCATACCGCCGCCCTGCCCCACCCCACCCATCTCCCACCCCACCCCGCCCCTCCCCGCCCGCACCATCTTGTTGAGGTTGATGGCGATGGTGTCTCGTCGCGCCTCCTCGCGGCGCTGCTGCTCCTCCCGCGCCGCCGCTTCTGCGCGCGCCGCCGCCTGCTGCTCCGCCAGGATCTCGGCGTAGCTGCGGCCCGCCGTCTGTGACCCTGAAACACGACGCCGCCAGTGTGACGTCAGTCCGACACTACGTGATATTACGTGAAGTGTGACGTCAGCCCGACACATGACATTACGTGAAGTGTGATGTCAGCCCAACACGAGGTGACGTTATGTGAAGTGTGACGTCAGCCCGACACATGACATTATGTGAAGTGTGATGTCAGCCCGACACATGACATTACGTGAAGTGTGATGTCAGCCTGACATGACATGACATTACGTGAAGTGTGATGTCAGCCCGACACGTGACATTACATGAAGTGTGACGTCAGCCCGACACGAGGTGATGTTATGTGAAGTGTGACGTCAGCCCGACACGAGGTGATGTTATGTGAAGTGTGACGTCAGCCTGACATGAGGTGACGTTACGTGAAGTGTGATGTCAGCCCAACACAATGTGACATTATGTGAAGTGTGATGTCAGCCTGACATGAGGTGACGTTATGTGAAGTGTGATGTCAGCCCGACATGAGGTGACGTTACGTGAAGTGTGACGTCAGCCTGACATGACATGACATTACATGAAGTGTGACATCAGCCAGACACATGACATTACGTGAAGTGTGATGTCAACCCGACATGATGTGACGTTACGTGAAGTGTGACATCAGCCTGACATGATGTGACATTACGTGAAGTGTGACATCAGCCCGACACAAGGTGACGTTACGTGAAGTGTGACGTCAGCCCGACATGAGGTGACGTTATGTGAAGTGTGATGTCAGCCTGACATGAGGTGACGTTATGTGAAGTGTGACGTCAGCCCGACACAAGGTGACGTTACGTGAAGTGTGACGTCAGCCCAACACATGACATTACGTGAAGTGTGATGTCAGCCCGACATGAGGTGACGTTATGTGAAGTGTGACGTCAGCCCAACACATGACATTACATGAAGTGTGATGTCAGCCCGACATGAGGTGACGTTATGTGAAGTGTGACGTCAGCCCGACACAAGGTGACGTTATGTGAAGTGTGACGTCAGCCCGACATGAGGTGACGTTACGTGAAGTGTGACGTCAGCCCGACATGAGGTGACGCTGCAAACGCTTGAAAATACCACCCTGGTGGAAATGACTTGTGCATCAATCTGAAGCCGAGTTTCTTGGGTGGAACTGACTCACTCAGACAAGCATGAAAGTCGCACATTTTGGGTGGAAATGACTCGCCACAGTTTGAACTGCCATCACTGAGGAAGGAGGGATTCTCACCCAAAGGGAGGCATTTCCAGGCATTTTCCACCCAAGGGTGAAGGTGCTTGTGTCAAAATGCTTGTACCCTGATTGATTCTCACACTGAAATTTCAGTGTGAAAATGACTTGCAGGGATTTTGACACACGGCATTCTGACACGCTTGCACCGCCGAGGCTTTGAGTCACGTGAGGACGCACGTGTTGCAGCCTCAGCTCCGTCTGTTTCCTCCTCGCTTTCCTTTGTTTTTCACCGCACCTGACGTCGGTCACCGTTGGGATCCAGCTCTGTACGTTGGGAAACGTACAGTAAACGTGAAAACGCACAGCTTCTTGGCCACTGTCTGTGGGGCCTGTACCTGTGTCTGTGTTGCCTATCCCTGTGTCTCTGTTGCCTGTACCTGACTCTGTGTTGTCTGTGTCTGTGTCCGTGTCCCTGTTGGGGCTGCTCTGGTCGGGCCCAGTGTTCACAGAAACCTCCACGTCCACCGTCACCGTCTGCGAGGGAGAACAGCCGGGAAACAACACGGTCAGCACTCATTGGCACTCATCAGTAGTCAACAGCACTCATTGGCACTCATCAGTAGTCAACAGCACTCATTGGCACTCATCAGTAGTCAACAGCACTCATTGGCACTCATCAGTAGTCAACAGCACTCATCAGTGGCCAACAGCACTCATCAGTGGTCAACAGCACTCATCAGTGGTCAACAGCACTCATCAGTGGCCAACAGCACTCATCAGTGGCCAACAGCACTCATCAGTGGCCAACAGCACTCATCAGGGAAAATTTTACTCATCAGTATTCAACAGCACCCATTCATACACTCAACATTGAAATCTTTGCACTCATGAATAGAAATTCAGCAGCACTCATTTCCACTCAATTCTCATTGCAACATTGACACTCAGCAGTGATGAACAAAAAACTTGGCACTCACTGACACTCATCAGCACTCATTATTTCAGTACTCACGAGTACTCATTGACATCAGTAGTCAACAGCACTCACCGTGCTGGATGCGATGGTGCTCAGCATGGACAGGTAAAGCAGCGGGTCCTTCCCCGCCACCTCCTCCACGTCCGCGTTCAGCAGCTCGTCCAGCGCCGCGTCGCCCCCAGCCGGCTCCACAACCTGCAGAGAGTGCACTGAGGTCAACCAGCAGCAAAGGCAGCCGGCTCCACAACCTGCAGAGAGTGCACTGAGGTCAACCAGCAGCAGAAGCAGCCGGCTCCACAACCTGCGGAGTGCACTGAAGTCAACCAGCAGCAAATGCAACTGGCTCCACAACCTGCAGAGAGTGTAGAGGTCAACCAGCAGCAGAAGCAGCCGGCTTCACAAGTTTGCAGAGAGTGTAGAGGTCAACCAGCAGCAGATGCAGCCGGCTCCACAACCTGCAGAGTGCACTGAGGTCAACCAGCAACAAAGGCAACCGGCTCTGCATGCAGCGACAGCCGGCTTCACAACCATGAGAGTTCACAGGGGTCAACCGGCTTTAAAGCCTGCTGCATGAGGCCGTCAGTGAGGTGAACGCGAAAACCAAAGCAACAACCAGCAGAGCAGTCAGCTCCACAGCCGGCAGAGCGCATCCGGCATCACAACCTGCAGTAGGCAATGGAGAGACGCTCAGGGAGCGAAGCCTGACCTTGACCAGCTCCTCGATGTCGACCTTGGAGCCGAGCGAGTCCGACACGGTGTAGCGAACCCGCACCATGAAGTCGTTCTCCTCCTCACCCTGCCACAGACAAGACACGTGACTTAGATCAGAGGGAACCCAGCCACGACAATGCGAAAGGAACCAGTCCTCCCCGTGTCTCTTGGGCAGGGTGGTGGAGCCTGAGACCTGTGTAGTTTGGGCAGGGTGGTGGAGCCATGGGGTCGAGAACGCTGGGCAGGGTGGCCGATCCCAAGACTTGCACAAGAACCTCGGGCAGGGTGGTGGGACCTGAGACTTGTGCACCGAAGGCAGGGTGGTGGAGCCCAAGACTTGAGTGCTTGAGCAGGGTGGCGAAGCGTGTGGATTGTGTTCCTTGAGCAGGGTGACGGAGCTTGGATTTCATGTACCTTCGGCAGCGTGGTTTTCTCCTGCACGATGGCCGTCCAGATATCCAGGGTCGGATCGTAGTATGCGCGGGCGAAACTGATCCCTGCGAGGAGAGACGTAACCATAGCAACTGGTACCAACCGTATCCACTCCAGGAGAAGTCTGCAGTGCAGAACGCACCCCAACAATAGCTCTTTTTGCGTGCGAAAGTCTCGGACGGTCGTACTGATGTGTTGTACCCAGCTCTGTTTTGATGCTCTTTCGGGGCAACACACAGGTACGTGATGCGACAGCAAATCTTGCGGTGTCTTGGACCACACAATCTATGGGTGCTTCTGATGTGGCGACCCTTGAACCAAGCTCCGTCCGAGTTAGAATTGGAAGTTTCAAATATTGACGCCAAACGGAATCGAAACCGAAACTGAAAGCGCAACGCCTGAGACGCTTCCCTTGTGGCAAGGCCCTTCTTTGTCTGGCCACAGCAGACCAGCCAATCACAGACGCCAAGGACGTGGGGCAATTTGAACACAGCTTGAGGATCGCGGCTGGGTGTGTGGGGCCCTCTGGTGGTGGCGCTGCTCAAGCATCGGCATGCAGATCAGCCAATCACGCTACAAACAATGGATAATCAGACGCCAAGGACGTGAGGCAATTTGAACACAACTTGAGGATCGCGGCTGGGTGTGTGGAGCCCTCTGGTGGTGGCGCTGCTCAAGCATCGGCATGCAGATCAGCCAATCACGCTACAAACAATGGATAATCAGACGCCAAGGACGTGGGGCAATTTGAACACATGAGGGTCGCGGCTGGGTGTGTGTGGGGCCCTCTGGTAGGCGCGCTGCTCACCGTCGTCGTTGGAGTCGTCGTCGCGGCTGGACGCGTCGTGCTCCCCCGAGAGGACCCGCGGGTCGGTGGGCAGCAGCGCGCCCTCGTCCCGCCACCCGGCGCACGCGAGCGTCACCGGCTCCAGCGACTCGACTGCGGGCGCAGAAACACGTGGGTCAAGGACTGGCGATATTGGGGAGGTTTAAATGCCACACGTGGAAATTGGTGCAAATCGCATCAACTTCGAGAGCACTGATCAACACTTTTAGTTGGGAATATTTCAATGAGATGGTACAGCAGGAAGGGAAAACGCTTGAATTTGGCAAATATCTAAACATATTGAAGATTTGATGGTTGTGAAAGCTGTGAAATCAACTTAATTTCCACGTGAGACGTCCCACGTCCACGTGGCATGCCGCGTGTGGTATCTGAACCTTTCTTGTGTCGCAATCGATCCCAAGTATTCGTCCCAGCTCTCCTATGAAGCTGGTCAGCTTTATGCACTGGAGGTTTCGTGCTGAAACCCTGTACACCAGTACTGAGGTACAGCAGTTTGTCAATGGGGATAGGAGTGGCAGATCAGCTGAGGCTGATCCAGCTGAAAAACCCTGTGGTGAATCTACGCCGCTGGATCTGCGTCAGCCCAACACAAACAGAGCGGGACCAGGGCAGGGTGGGAGAAGGGGCGGAACCAGCCAGAGATCCTGGAGTCCCGGGGTCCCCCTGACCCGTGGCTTGAGATCGGGTGTTTCCATGGCAACTGAGGAAATTTAGTTAGACAGGGAAGAGAGGTGAAAGGAGAGGCGTTTAGCGAGGAGAGGGAGACTGATCCAGGAGCGGGGGACAGGGGCCCCTTTAAACACAAAACGCCCCATAAATTTGATTTTCCTGGTGAAATTCCAGCTGAGACCGAGGTCTCCACCCGATCCCATAGAGGGCGCACTCACTCTCGGATTTGCTGGCTGCGCAGCGTCCGTGTCGCGGGAGTCGGTTCGAGTAGCGCGTCGTGCTGGACGAGCCCGGACTCTGACCTGCAACACGTGACCGGGAGTCACTGCGCGTGCGCACACGCGATGACGTGCAAAACCACGTGTCTCCCACTGCACAGACCAATTTATGTTTTGAAATGCCTGTTCCCTTCTGTGACTTGCTTGGAACTGACTGAGTACGTTTGTGCAACACCTGTGCTCACACACATGCAATCCCTGCACGCACACACACACACACACACCATACGCCTTGGCCGTCACTTTGAAGACGACGGCGACGAACTCTTCCACTTCCGGTTTGAGCGTCAGCGTCGACGTCGCCCCATCTGAGGAGACAGTGTGCACCAGCATGTACTCAAGGAGACAATCGTGTTGCGCGCAGCTTGCGCAGGAACTGGTGTTGTGCACGTGCAAGGGCTGCTTGTCGTTTGCGTTGAACAAGGTGTGAGAAATATGACGACACCGCAGTGCCACGAGGAAGCCGATGTCGAGCAATATTGGCGCGTACGATGCGCTGCGTTGATGTGCATGTCAGGGTGCGGACACACCACCACCGACAGCACAGTTGGACGGGGCAGCCTGTGCCACAACTGCCCTGTCCAGCAAACTGCTGTACTGTATTTCTTTTCAGTGAAGACACACCACCACTGATGGGATAGTTGCACGGGCCACCCTGTTGCCTGGACTGCTCCATGAGCTATTCCCAAACAGCACACCCCTGGACGGGCCACCCCGTGCAGCTGTACCGTCAGTGGTGGTGTGCACCCCGCCTCAGTGCGCATGCTGTCGGCTTGGCGACGCAACGCGCCGTGCGAGGCCCGCCCTCCCTCCCCACCACACCATCAACTGCGTCGCCTTCCCCCCCCCCACACACACACACCAGACGCCGTCGTGCGTGGGTCTGACTGAATCACGTGCAGCCCGGTGTAATGAAATGACCAGACACCCAAAAACAGGAGGCACTTGGTTTGGGGCCCAAGGTCAGGCAGGTCAAGTGGCAGGCTCCTTGACCCCTCTTGCCTTGTACCTCCTCATTTCAGATCTCACCTGAAATGGCTAGACACCCAAGGCTTTGAGTGCCTACAGGTGTCAGTTGAAATGAGGAGGCACCCCCGTCAAGAAATTTGGGGCGTCTCCGTATTTCATTCCACCGGCCTCCCTCCCCGCGCGTTCCCACCTGACTCGACGCTGAAGAGTTCGGGCTGCGAAGCGACGGGGACCTCGGCGCCGCCGGCGATGCGCACGGACCACGTGTACGCGATGGTGCTGCCCCCCGGTGGACACGCGTCCGAGCAGAACGCCTGCAGCCGGTACGCCCTCTGCTGGTTAAACTTCTCGCCTCCCGCGCAGTTCTCTTTGCACCTGCAGTTGTCAGGGGCAGATTCAGGGTCTGGATTGAGCGGGCCACGTCCTGACGTACTTGAGTACTACAGCGAGTACTCACGTGAACGAGATGACGGGTGGCTCCCCCTCCTGGACGTGGAACGTGATGAACGCGATCGCCTCGCGCGTCACGCGCAGCGCGTTGCGCATGTACGTGTTGGTGGCGAGCACCTTGACCTTGTAGGAGCGCAGCGGCACCAGATGGCGCGCAGGTAGCGTCAGCGACGCTGCAACACCGGAAGTGGTTATGCGCGTGCGTGTCAGCGACAGCGAAGCTGGCTGGTGGAAGGCCAGGTTCTCTGGTTGTGTGGCCGAGGTGGTGTCTTTGAAGTTTCGTATACACATGTCCAAGCACGCCCCCCCACACACACACACAGTCAGTCAGTCAGTCTGTCTGTCTCTCTCTCTCCTTCGCTCTCTTCAGAGGGGAGTCGGGACCTGAACCTCACGTGGTTTGTCGTCTGAACGCGCGCGCGCGCACACACACACACACACACACACAGTCTCGCTCTGTCTCCCTCTCACTCCCTGTCTGTCTGTCTGTCTGTCTCGCTGTCTGTCTCTTCAGAGGGGAGCCGGGACCTGAACCTCTGTGTAGTTGGTCGTCTGAACGCGGTGCTCACCCGTGTTGGCCCCGACGAACCTGCCGGATCCGTCTCCAACACACCCCGGCGAGTTGCGCGGCCGCACGTATCCTGCAGTGACACGCACTTGTTTGGTCGCAGTCAGACACCAATGGCCAGTGTAATGAGTTCTGTGTTCGCCTTTGCTGACCAACCTCCAATGAACTGTACTGCACTCCTCTCACAGCACTGACCTGGCCCCGGGAGGGGGACTGACCTGGCCCCAGGAGGGGTACTGACCTGGCCCCGGGAGAGTGGCCCCGGGAGAGAGACCGACCTGGCCCCAGGAGGGGAACAAACCTAGCCCTGGGAGGGGGACTGACGTGGTCCCGGGAGGGAGACTGACGTGGCCCCAGGAGGGAGACTGACCTGGCCCCGGGAGGGGGACTGACCTGGCCCCGGGAGGGGGACTGACCTGGCCCCAGGAGGGAGACTGACCTGGCCCCGGGAGAGGGACTGACCTGGCCCCGGGAGTGGGACTGACCTGGCCCCGGGAGGGAGACTGACCTGGCCCCGAGAGGGGGATGGACCTGGCCCCGGGAGGGGGACTGACCTGGCTCTGGGAGGGACACTGACCTGACCCCGGGTCAGATACTGACCTGGCTCTGGGAGGGACACTGACCTGGCCCCGGGACAGATACTGACCTGGCTCTGGGAGAGGGACTGACCTGGCCCCGGGAGGGGGACTGACCTGGCCCCGGGAGGGAGACTGACATGGCCCCGGGAGGGAGACTGACGTGGCCCCAGGAGGGAGACTGACCTGGCCCCGGGAAGGGGACTGACCTGGCCCCGGGAGGGGTACTGACCTGGCTCCGGGAGAGGGACACTGACCTGGCCCCGGGACAGATACTGACCTGGCTCTGGGAGAGGGACTGACCTGGCCCCGGGACAGATACTGACCTGGCTCTGGGAGAGGGACTGACCTGGCCCCGGGAGGGTGATGTTCGCCTCGCACGTCTCGTCCTCCAGGTAGCAGCAGTACCAGAGGTACGTCCACGTGGACTGACCTTCCTGCACTGTGTCCATCGCGTCCGGATCCTGCAACACAATTCACATTGATAACTCTTCCCGCCAGATCAACCCGTTCTTTGATCAGACGATCAGAGCTCGCGGCCTGAGACAAATCAACCTTGGTTCAGCTTCACCACAAACATCTGAAACCAAGGCGTGCTTTGCGCCCTTTTGTTTCCGCCCCAAATACTTGACGCTTGCATCGTGGACCTGCGTGTTTTTTCCTCCCATAAACCGGAAGTCGCAAACCGGAAGTGACCAGAGACGCCACGCACCGCTGTGTCGGCGGTGAGCGCGATGGTACTGCCGTGTCCGATGCTCTTCTCGCTGTCAGCCGATCCGTCCAGCGTCACCTGGCAACGAAAAGCCGAGGTGAGAGCGAGGCGAGGCGGAACCACCCGAGCTGTGCGCTGCGTCACGTGCGTTTTGTCACCCCAAGCCCCCCCCCCCCCTATCCAAATCCTATCCGGGTTCATGTCCGTTTGGGACCCCCAAGTTTGTCCCCGCGACCTCAATCTTTGCACAGGCCGATTTCTTATCGGCGGGGGGGGGGGGAGAGAAGCGGGTCAAGGGGTGGTGTGGGCCCCTCGGATCCCTGAATGACGTTTCCAATGGATCTGTCGACAACAGAGCCGCCTTCAACACGATGTCGCCTTGGCAACGGCAGTGCGTGCTCACAGACGGCGTCGCCATGACGACAGCAGTCACGAGGTCAGCAATGCCATATTGACAGTGGTCACAGAGACGGTGTTGCCATGGCAACAGTACTCACGGAGATGGGGGACTCGGTGACCCGCAGGTACATGAAGGCGTTTCGCTTCGTGTCCGGGTGACCCTGCATCTCCACGGTGAAGTTCAGCCTGACGCAAAATAGCACACAAGGTCAGACAAAACCTGCCGGAAATGAAATGTCATTTTCGTCCTGTGTGTGAGTGTCAGTGTGTGTGTGTGTGTGTGTGTGTGTGTGTGTGTGTGTGCAAACCTTCCAAAACACCCCTGCAGCTGCAAAACCCGCTGCAGGATGCGTGAGTGTGAGTGTGACCAGACAAACCAGGAACAGATCTTTCGTAGCAGTCTAACAAGCGCGCGTGAGTGAGTCTGCAGCCTACAGCCTCTGAGCAGCTCACTAACCACCGCTCGTGCATTTTCACTTCACAAGCAGCATCGGACGTGCGTGCATTGCTCATTGCTCTGCCCTTCAACGTTGGGGACCCGATGTGTGCGTGGGTGTGCATGTGGACATTACTGTATTGCGTGTGTGTGTACGTGTGTGTGTGCGGTGTGCCCATGTGCCTGTGTGCGAGTGTGGACACGCGTGTGCGCACATGTGTGCGTTTGTGTGCGTGTGTGTGTAGTGTGAGTGTGTGTAGTGTGTGTCTTTGTGTGTGTGTGTGTGTGTGTGTGTGTACACTGGAGCGAACAGGCCGTATCCGACGCTGTGCTTCTTGAGCTGGGACTCCCAGGTGTGTGTGTGTGTGTGTGTGTGTGTGTGTGTGTGTGTGTGTGTGTGTGCGTGTATGTGTATTTCATCTTGCCTGATTTTCGCACAGTTTGTGATGAACTGCTGCCGTGTTGTGAACAAACCGCATTGTCTGTGATGATACCGAAGTACCGATCGCTTTGCGCTAGCCTTCGCCTGTTTGTTGAGAAAACAAACTGTTTTCAGTTGAGGAATAAAAATTTTGCATTTGTTCGAACAATTGTTTGTGAAGACCGGTGCGAAATGTAAAAGTTGCGGTCGGTTGTGAATGTAGGAATCTGGGGAGGATTTGGGAGGATTTGGGAGGGGGTCGCGCTCCTCAATTTCCCCCTCCCTACAGAGAAAATTGTTCATCCCATTTTGCGCGGAAGATGCAAAAACAAAAGCATGAAAGAAGTCCTTCTTTCGAAGGTCCCTTCAACAGGATTCACCCTTGGACCCTTTGACTCCTTTTCTGGGACTTGGTGGGGGCAGCGTTCAGTGCGAACCCCTGTGTTGTCTGTGATAATTTTTTGAGAGTGGTAGTGGCGCCCGTGACACGAGATTTCTCAGAGTGCTGGAGAACACAGGCGTTCTGCAAACAGAGACTCTGATGTAACCGTGAGTACACTATCCTGTGGCACAGCGGGGGGGGATCCAGGGGGGGGGGCGCAGGGCGAGATAGGCAGTTCGAGCACGTGGCCGCAGCGCCGCAACGCGTGATCCTCGAACGTCCATGGGTACGCACGGAGAATTGTCACGCAGGGCTCGCACCTGCATTGGTCCCCTAGTAGACTGTGCATTGTGATCTGCAGCACCTCGCGGGGGAGGAATCAGACGGGTGCAAGGGCATCTCCAGGGACCGATTTCACCTGCAACTTGGGTGACTCCCAGGGGAGGACCAAACTGTGAAGGTCAGGGGCTTTTGTGAAGAACAAGGAGCGGGGACTTCAGATTCTCCATTGTTTCTGCTCGTCGTTCCCCTCCTCCTCCTCTTGCTTCACTTGTACTCGCCTGGATCCACCGTTCAAGAAGAACACGCTAAGCACACGAACAAGTGTGCAACCACGTCTGCCTGGACATACTTGGTCCTCACGACCCAAACACGCACTGTGAAACCAGACGCAGTAGCGGCTTCTTGGGGCCACACGGTGACGTTGACGTACGCATAAACGTGGACGCAGAATATCACCCTGTGGGACTCAGTACTCCTTGGATACTACTGTTTATATCTAATTCAAATAGAATTCTGCACAAGTTTGCAAAACAAATTGAAGGAAAATATCAAGATAATGAGAAAGTACACATATATGGTAAAGAATACAATCCATTTGCTGATTTGGACTTCAGAATTCTGTGGTGTGTTGGGTCCTTCAGGGTGAGATTCTACATCTACGTACACGCGTACGTCTTCGTTTTCAATTCCACCCTGTAAGGGACCAACGTCAGCAGAACGCGCGTCTCGTTCTCAGAGTGTGTTCACGACACGTTTGCTGCACCCAAGTCTTCGAATCTTCTCTGTCACCATCATGACCGTGTGCGTCGCATGGATACTTGCGGTCCTCCGGGTACAATCCGGAGTGTTGGGAGTACGCGTTCTGCTGGTCCTGGCGTCGTCAGTGCTGGTGAGAAAAGCGCTTTTCACATTGGTGACGACGTCATTGACGTCGTGAGGGTTCACGTCAGGAATGGTCTGTACCAACTTTTGACGTCTTCAAGTGGGTCCCATGTCAAAATTGATGTCGACAGTGAAAGACACCGACATCAACTTTTTTTGATGTCGACAGCACCAATGTAAAAATGGCTGAAGGCCGAGCCTGCATACCTTTATTTTTGTCGCGGTTGGAAACAAATTGAACTTTGCGCAGTGAGTTTCACTGGAGGCTGAATCCAAAGGGCTCCTGGTGTGTGACCAGGTCCCCTGTTCCTCTTCACACCTTCATGCCATTTGTGTGGCGCGATCCGCAACGTTTACCTTCCCGATTTGAACCTCCCAGGGGCCGGTGTAATGAGAATGGCCAGACCTCAGAAACTAGGAGACCCCAGGTCTGGCCATTTCCAGTCTGGTTGAAATGGCCAAGCCCTGGGTCACATCTCTGAGTGCAATCAGTCAAGGCTCCAAGTGACAGGTGCCAAATTATCCCAACTGGAAATAGCCAGACCTGGGGCCTGGCCATTTCAGCCCACACCCTGAGATTACCAGACCCCGGGTTCTTGAAAATGCCGAGTCTCCTCATTTCATTCCACCGGCCCCCTGACCTGAAGAGAGAGACATCCCTGGTTCACACCCAGCGTTCCCTTCAGGGCCGCGCCGCGCCCGGCGTGCCCGCGGTGCCGCCAGAGGACGCCACGTGGGTTCCGCCGGACGGCAGGTCACGTGACGAGTGGCTGCGGTGTCACGGGATGCCGTGCGACGCGTGGGAACGGACGCGCCGGAAGCTCGATGACGTCATCAGAGTAGCGTCTGCGTCTGAAGCAGGAACAGCAGGGCCGCTGTTTACCAAGACTACCGTAAGTCTGTTGTGTCGGACCTGCAGCCAGGATATGTCTGTGCTGGAGTCGAAACATTTTGTTCGACTGAGCTCGAGATCATGAGTGCATCTCCAACGCATCCAGGGTCGGGGCAGGGTTGCCCGACCTTGGTCTCGGTTGGTGTTCAACCTCGGCAGTGTAGAAACGTCAACTTCAACTGGCAGCAAACAAAGAACTACGTTTTCGACAAACCAATGGCAGGATTTGGGGTCAAGGACAAGCTGGTATCTTAGGTCTCCCGGATCCGTTGGAGGTGGCAATGGTCGTGTTCGATTTGTGAACACTGTCAGAACCAGAACCAGAAAATCCTGTCTCTTGATTGTTTCTGGCATGTTACAAACCAATAGGGGATGATAATTTTATGGTTCTGGTCTGGCCAGTATGAACAGGGTGGGGCACTGTTCCGTGGTCACGTGTCCCCTGCGTCCCCTCTGCAGGGCTCTGACGGGACCCTGGACGGCTGCGTGTTCCTGACGGAGGAGCAGGCGGACCTGCTGCTCGACGCCTTCACGGCGCCCGAGGCCGCGCAGCCCCGACGCTTCCTCGACCTCGAGCGCCGGCTCCACCAGAAGTGGACCCGCATGCCCATCAAGTACAAGTTCAACGGGGACCACAGTGAGTACCACCGGGTCCAGGGGTGAGGGGTGGAGGCGGGGTGAGGGATGGGGGCGGGTCCAGGGGTGAGGGGTGGGGGCGGGGGGAGGGGTGGGGGCGGGTCCAGGGGTGAGGGGTGGGG